>Ga0315906_10006285_pt1 | contig 14730 bp, 16 predicted proteins | sample LakEriMetagenome_4_FD_203526 | JGI IMG/M metagenome (GOLD analysis project Ga0315906, IMG submission 203526) | Freshwater fungal communities from buoy surface, Lake Erie, Ohio, United States - Buoy 2 MA122 | ecosystem: Environmental > Aquatic > Freshwater > Lake > Lake biofilm | place: USA...
TGCGACAGTTCAACATCTCCCAAATTCCAGTTGTTAAGGATGGTGTTTTTGTGGGATCCGTTGATGATCGAAGTCTTCTTAACGCATTGTTTGAGAATCCATCGGCTGGTGAGAAGCGTATCGACGAAGTAATGGGCGCTCCTTATCCCGAGGTTGAAGAGAATGAGTTGCTGGAGAATATGGCGCGGAAAATAAGTAAAGACGTGCCCGCATTGCTGGTGAAGCTAAGGAACGGAGGACATCACATCGTAACTAGGCACGACCTTATCGCCGCAATAGGCTGAGGATTATTTGACGAATTCGAGAACGCTTTTCCGAATAATAGCGATGCATTCAAATAGCTGCTCTTCTGTTATTACTAGCGGTGGCGCAAACCGGATTATATTTCCGTGGGTAGGTTTTGCCAATAGTCCGTTCTTCATGAAGTCCAGGCATAATCTCCAGGCTGTGCTGCTTTCAGGACTGTCGTTAATGACGATAGCGTTTAGGAGTCCTTTGCCGCGGACTAAACGAATAAGAGTGCTTTCTTTGATAAGCGAACGCATTTCTGCCCGGAAGAGTTCGCCCAGTTTTCGTGCGTTTTGAGCTAGCCTTTCTTTTTTTACTACTTCGAGGGCAGCAATAGCCACTTCGGCGGCAAGGGGATTCCCTCCGAAAGTACTTCCATGTTGCCCGGGTTTAATTACATCCATAATGTGCTCGTCGGCGAGTACTGCAGAAACCGGATAAACGCCTCCGGAAAGTGCTTTACCAAGGATGAGAATGTCTGCCTTTACATAGGTGGCCTGTCGTTCGCATAAATCCTGGCAGTGGCAGTTTCCGCATGTTGCAAGCAAACTTCCGGTGCGTGCGATGCCAGTTTGTACTTCGTCGGCTATAAATAATACGCCACGTTCCCGGCACAATTTCCAGGCTTCAGCAAGGTAAGTGTCCTCAGGAACAACTACGCCCGCTTCTCCCTGAATGGGTTCAACCAAAAATCCGGCTACAGTCCCGTTTTCCAGAGCTTGTTTTAGTGCTTGAATATCACCGTAAGGGATTTGGGTGAACCCGGGGGTGTATGGTCCGAAATTGCCACGGCTATCGGGATCTGAGGAAAACGATATAATAGTGGTGGTTCGTCCGTGAAAATTTCCGGAACAAGTAATTATTACAGCTTCATTTTCGGCAAGGCCTTTCTTTTCATAGGCCCATTTTCGGCAAATTTTGATAGCTGTTTCTACGGCTTCGGCACCGGTATTCATGGGTAATACCCGGTCGTAGCCGAAATACTCGCACAAATACCTTTCGTATTTCCCGAGCGAACTATTATAAAAAGCCCTGGATGTAAGGGTAAGGCGGCTCGCCTGGGTTTGAAGAGCACCGATAATTTCCGGGTGACAGTGCCCTTGATTTACAGCGGAATAAGCGGAAAGAAAATCGTAATAACGTCTGCCTTCGCAATCCCATACATACACGCCTTGTCCCCTGTCCAACACAACCGGAATGGGATGGTAGTTATGAGCGCCATACTCGTTTTCAAGGCGAATCGCCTCTTCGGAACTACGGGAAGACGTCAAGGCGCTGGTTTTCATGAGGGCAAGGGATATACTTGCTGCAAAGGTAGTGAATTTGTGCCGTATGCATAGCTCGAACCCAACCTGGTTTTATTTTAGCATGTTGTAAATCAATTAGATATAAATGATTCGTTCGCTCCTTGATGGTCGTATATTTTGTCTTACCTTTGCGCCCAAATTTTAAACTTCCTATTAGTAATGGCCACCAACCGCACCTTCACCATGATTAAGCCCGATGCTACTGCGGCGGGACATACCGGAAAGATTATCGATAAAATCATTGCTTCCGGATTTCGCATAAAGGCGATGAAGCTGACCCGTTTGAGCAGAGAAGACGCTGGGAAGTTTTATGAAATACACAAGGAGCGCCCGTTTTATGGTGAACTCGTAGAGTATATGAGTTCAGGATCGATTGTTGCTGCTGTTTTGGAGAAGGAAAATGCGGTGGAAGCTTTTCGTGAATTAATTGGGGCTACTGATCCCCAAAAAGCCGCCGAAGGCACTATTCGAAAATTATTTGCGACCTCTATCGCTGCCAATGCCGTGCATGGATCAGATAGTGATGCGAATGCTGCTACAGAAGCATCGTTTTTCTTCTCAACAAGAGAAGAGTGTTGATTTTAGTGAATTGATTTACTCAATCGTATGGAGAAAATTAAAGTAGTCAACCCTGTTGTTGAAATGGACGGGGATGAAATGACCCGCATCATTTGGAAATTCATCAAAGACAAACTTATTCTTCCTTATCTGGAGTTAGACATCAGGTATTTCGACCTGGGTATGGAGGAGCGAGACAGAACGTCCGATGAAGTTACTGTTGCGGCGGCCCATGCGATTAAGGAATTTAATGTCGGTATAAAGTGCGCTACTATTACTCCGGATGAAGCGCGAGTTAAGGAGTTTGGTCTTAAAAAAATGTGGAAGTCGCCCAATGGAACCATACGTAATATCGTAGGAGGAACTGTTTTTCGCGAACCCATAATATGCAGCAATGTGCCTAGATTGGTGCCTAACTGGACAAAACCTATTGTTATAGGTAGACATGCCTTCGGCGATCAGTACAGGGCTACAGATACAGTTATTCGCGGCAAGGGAAAACTCACAATGACTTTCACCCCTGACGATGGAAGTGAGGTAAAGACCTGGGACGTTTACCAGTTCGAAGGAGATGGAGTTGCGCTTAGCATGTACAATACCGACGAATCTATCGAAGGTTTCGCTCGCTCTTGTTTCAATACTGCCTTAGCGAAAGGATGGCCCCTATATCTTAGCACCAAGAATACCATTCTGAAATTCTACGACGGACGGTTTAAAGATATTTTCCAGGAAATCTATGAGAAAGAGTTCCGCAAGGAATACGAAGCGGCAGGCATTACCTATGAGCATCGCCTAATTGACGACATGGTGGCCTCTGCCCTAAAGTGGAACGGCGCATTCGTATGGGCGTGTAAGAACTACGATGGTGATGTTCAATCAGATACGGTAGCTCAGGGTTTTGGTTCGCTTGGATTAATGACCTCCACATTAGTAACGCCCGATGGAAAAACTATGGAGGCTGAAGCAGCACATGGAACCGTTACAAGACATTTTCGCCAATACCAGCAAGGAAAGAAAACATCCACCAATCCTATAGCATCTATTTTTGCCTGGACCCGAGGACTTGAGCACCGAGGAAAACTCGATGGTAACGAGGCCCTCATACATTTTTGCCAGACGCTTGAAAAAGTTTGTGTAGATGTGGTAGAGTCGGGGAAAATGACTAAAGATTTGGCTTTGTGCGTTCATGGAGATAATCTACGCCCTGAGCACTATTTGGATACAGAAAGTTTTCTCGACGCCATTGAGATGGAGTTGAGAGTGAGAATGGCTCGTTAATCCTGGAGTTACGGGTTCATCCGGAAGGTTGGCTTTCCTGAAAAAAGCTGTCAGAAAAATTTACGAGAAAGAGTTTTCCCGTGGCTCGGGTAAAAGCGGTATATAGCCACCTAAGAAACTCGAGGTTAAGCATTTCTTCGGTGAGGTAGCCCTGATCGATGAAGACCTCCGGCCATTGTCCCCCTTGAGCTTTGTGGCAGGTTACAGCATAGGCAAACTTTATTTGGAGTGCGTTGAAATATGGATTTTCCAGCACGGCAGAGCGAATTTTCGCCGGATCTCCTAGGTCGGTGTATTCTGAAGAAATTTCTTCAAATAATTTTCGCATCCGTGCGGCATTCAGGCTGGGCCCATCTTCTGAGAGAGTATCCAAAATAATTTTAACCTGAATTGGCGGTGCGTCCGGATAATCGCTTAGACGCAACATTACTTCGGCGAAGCGGAGCTCATAAAGTTCTTCGCGCTTAACAACTTTCAGAATTTCAGCTGTGTCGCCGTTGGCGATAAAGTTGCATGGGAATTCCGTCATCCCGCTTATCCAGTGGTAATTATTCTTTACTACCATAACCAAATCTCCCGCCTCTATTTCCTCGTCTTGCCAAAATACTCTCGACCGGATTTGACGGTTAAAAAGGTTGGCTCTTTTATTGGAACGCGTGATCACACAGACGCCTTCCGGTCCTTCCCGCCGGTAGGCATCCTCAAGATATTCCTGCAGTTCACTCCCTTGCACACGAACTATATCGGTGAACGAATTCAGGACGAATCCGGGATAACTATAATCACTGTTTCGAATCTTCTCCCGCAAGGCAGTGGCATTGAAAAGAATACCCGAATTTTCGGCCTGTCGAACTACCTCTGTAAGTTCAAAACTGGCAATGGTAAGATGAAATTCGCGTTGCAGCAGGGTCAGGTCCATGGCTGGACTATAATCGCTGCCAACAGGTGGAAGCTGAGCGGTATCACCAAGCAACAATAGACGGCAGTTTTTTCCGGAGAAAACGTAGCTGAGAAGGTCGGTAAGTATATTCCGGTATTCGAATGCCGCTTCGGAAGATCCTAACCCCCGACCCCCAATCATGGAGGATTCGTCTACAATAAATAATCCGTTTTCGACAGTATTAGGCGCAAGGCTGTAGGCCATCCCTACGCCGGGTTTATATTTGCGCAGATAGATTCGTTTATGGAGTGTTGAGGCAGCATCGCCTGAGCGGCTGCTCATAACTTTTGCGGCGCGTCCTGTTGGCGCCATAAGTATTACGGGCTTGCCCAGATCGTTCATGGCCCTTACCAGCGCTCCCAGTAGGGTTGTCTTACCAGTTCCGGCATATCCGCGAATAAGAAAGGTACACTTCGGTTTGTCGGATAGGAGGAAGCGCTCCAGCGCTGTTATAATAAGCGATTGCCCTGGTGTCGGCTCATGGGGAAACCTCTTTCGTATTTCTTCGGATATATTCCCATGCATAGGTCGTTCAAATGTAAATCAATCCCGACCGGTATAATGGAAGCGAACTCAAAAAATCGTAGATTTGGCCGTTCTTTTTTCGGACATAAAAACTACATGAACATGCTCAGGCTTTTAAAAATTCTGAATAATTACTTTTTGTCCTACCTTCTTATCGCCTTGGCTTTTGGATTTATTTCCATGTACCTCACCGCGCCAGATATGGAAGACCAGCCAACGGAAATGTTGATTGGAGCTCTGTTTCTGTTGGCTTCGGGAGTTTTGGCCTTGCCTTCCGTTGCTCAAAAAATTGGGACAAAGTCGAGAAAAATTTTGGCGACCATATTCTTCGCATTTTCGCTCTTGCTGGGATTTATGATTTTCAGCACGGTAGATGATGAGATTGACTTCCTCGCCGAGAAGGAAAAAATGGATTCTGAAGTTATACAGCGATTGAAAGATATCCGGACTGCTCAGGAGGAGTATATGAGGGAAAACGGACAATTTACAGACAACTGGGATTCTCTTTTAGCCTTTATTTCGAAGCCCGTAATAGAGGTTCCTTGGAAGTCGGGCGATTTAGCTGACTCGTTGCTTGAAAAAAGTCCGAACGATCAGGCGGCATTTATCATTCATCGGGACAAACTAGCCTCGCTTGGGCTTACGCTGGAGCAAGCCATTAATAAAGGGTATTCTGTTCGTGATACTTCTTATGTGTCCGTTTTTGATCAGTACTTTAATCCTGAGTTCCGAGAAAAAAAGGGTCTGCCGCCTGTAAACCTGGATTCATTGCCGTTTTCTCCTTACTCCGGAGAACGTTTCATACTTAAAACCGGTTTGATTGAGGCATCGGGAGGTGTTAAGCAACCTACGATTTTGGTCCAGGACCCAACCCCATTTGGCCGTGAAGGAGTGAAGAAAGACACGCTCCGTTTTGGTTCAATGACAGAATCATCTACCAGTGGAAACTGGGGAAGCCGCTAAAGGAGCATATATCTCTCCCAATTTCAGGGAAGAATATAGTTCTCCGGTTGCACTTGCTTTTTTTGCTGACAGAGATTCGCTCAGGTATTTGGTAACTGACCCTGTTTCCTGTCTCTGTTTGGCTGCTGGATTTCTGCCTTCTCCTGATAGGATTTTATCGCCCGCCAACGTATTTGGCAGTATAATTCCCGAAAAAGTAGAGCTTTCTTCTGTGGTATTGTATGTTGCTTCGCTGCCTTTTGGAATTATGCCGGGCGCCGTTTATTCAGCAGATCTTGCCGAATCTGCCCTTGAGATAAGTTATGGTTCTCCGGTATATCCACTTGCTGCGTTTCCTATAAGAGGCGAAGAAATTATGTTGTTTGCGGAGAGCCGAGCAGATTGGAAGTCTAAAGTCGAGTCCGTATTCCCACAGGTAAGAACTGAGTCGTTCCCGGCACGTGCCATTGAATTTTTACTTGCCGGTCAGAAGGTTGGTAAGATGCTAATACATTCTTCGGCTAGTTACACTGAAATCTATGTTGTTCGGAATGGCGAGTTGTTATTAGCAAATCTATACGATACACAGAGTGCCGAAGACGTTCTCTATTTCGCTGCGCTAGCTGCGGGAGAGTGTGGGTTCAGCCGGGAAAAGGAAATATGCGTCTACACGGGTGAAGAGGGAACTTCATTGCAGTTGCTTAAAACCTATTTCGTAAAGATTATTTTTCCGGATGAACCCGAAGGTTTTTCTTCGGGAGCTACCGATTTCACGGCGGCATTACGTCCGTTTTTGCTTAGTTCGCCATGCGCATAATAGGCGGTGAACTTAAAGGTAGAAAATTTGCCATACCGGCGTCATTTCCTGTTAGGCCGACGACAGACTTCGCTCGGGAGGCGCTGTTTAATATTCTTATGTCAAGGTTCAGTTTTGAGGGCTTGCGGGTTTTGGATTTATTTACCGGAACGGGAAGTATCGCTCTAGAATGTTGGTCGCGTGGAGCAAGGGACATTTCGGCGGTAGATCGTCATCCTGGGTGCTGCGCCTTCCTAAACAGGCTTGCTGTGCAGCTTGGTGCGGAAGAAATAGCGGTCTATCGATCTGATGCGTTGGGATTTATAAAGGCTGACCGAAAAAAAACGTGGGATTTTATTTTTGCCGATCCGCCATACAACTCAGTTGAATATCAAGATCTTGCCAGCGCAGTAACTTCGCCGGAAATTTTAGCGTTGGGTGGATTGGCAGTAATCGAACACGGAGGTCGAAAAGATTCTAAAGAATGGCCCGGATTTGAAGAAGAGCGCAGATATGGTGGTGTATATTTTACTTTTTTACGAACTTTAGTCTGATATGCGGAAGATAGCCTTGTTTCCAGGTTCTTTCGATCCCGTTACCCGGGGTCATGTAAACGTTGTTCAAAGAGCAGTGCCCTTGTTCGATGAGTTGATTGTGGCAATTGGAGTAAATACCAGTAAAGCGTCGTTATTCGATCCTGAGCTTCGATTGTCTTGGCTGCAAAAGGTTTTTGGCGCTTACCCTACTGTGAGCGTTGCCATTTATGAGGGCCTTACGGTGGACTTTGCTCGAAAAATGGGAGCGTCGTATCTGCTTCGTGGTGTGCGAAACGGGGCTGATTTTGAATATGAGCGCACCATAGCTCAAATGACAAGGTATATGGACGATCGGTTGGAGACCGTTATTTTATTTACTGATCCCGAATACGCTGCCATTAATTCTACCGTTGTTAGGGAAATAATCCGAAACAAAGGCAATGTGGCCCGATTTGTGCCGGATGGTATAGATGTGTATGCGTGAAGTTGCTTTGGCATGTGCCCTGGTATTTGCCGCCCATGTATCGTTCTCTGCTGAAACCGTAGTGCGGGGTATAGTTCCGCAGTGGGCGGAAAAGCAGGGGGTAGCCTTTTTCCTGGAAGATGAGTATACCCTGCGCCCGATTGAGGTAGGAACATTTATGGCAGATTCCCAGGGTAAATTCGAGGTGCGCGTGGGCTCAGATTTCACCCGAGTTCTTATTCTTCGTTGCGGATACACCAATTTGAGGTTTTTTATTAAGCCTGGAAGAAGTTATTCGATACGGCTTGGCGAAGAGGAATTGCCCATGCGCAGCCTTGTTACTAATGTTTATGCCTATCCGGTATTCGATATGCTGGAGAGTGAAGATCCCAATGCAAGGATTGGTTGGTTTAATGAACAGTATGATGCATTTTTTGCCGAGAACGCCTGGCTCATTGCTCAATCTGAATATGCTCCTGGAACGGGTTACAGGCGAAGTAACCCGGAGAAGCTAAAACAGTTTGGTTTGTCCGAAGATGAGGATTCTGTTTTGTTCCGCCGGGAAAAACCCTTCGGAGAACTGGCTTTGGAGTTTACCAGATTTATAGATGAATCAAGTGTAGCCTGGAACGATCCCTTTTGTCGGACATATTGTCTTTCCGTTTGTGCTGAAATGCTCCTTTCTGCAGGAATAAAGCCGGGATATATTCTTGGGGAAATTTTGCAGGGTGTGGAGCCCGACTTACGAAATCCCGGATACACCCAATTTGTGTCCCGCTGCTTTAATTCTCCCGAAGGCATTATGTTTTCAGACACATTGCGGATGGCTGCTGATTGGATTTGTAGCGGAATGAATGCTACGGATTTCGCAGATCGCATCTCATCATGTTGCGGGGACATCAATGTTACCCTTTCCGGACATGTAGTGTTTTTTAATCTGCTCGGAATGCGAAGGCGCGGGCTGGCAGATCAGAGTTGCTTAAAAGAGTTTGCCATTCAAATAGACAAGGCTTCTGGAGATTTGGGTTTGCAGGTGCTACTAGAGCGAATAGACAGTGCAGATCGTAAACTTGCTCCGGGCGAGGAGTTTTATGATATACGAAGTATAACATCTGATCTGAAGAAGACGCAGCTTTCAGATTACCGTGGTCAACTGGTTTGCCTTTCCTTTTTTACTACCTGGAACGCCCAGAGTCTGGAGGAGCTTGCGTTTTTAGATGGTATCTCGAAAAAGTATCGGAGGGAGCTTAAAGTAGTCGCTATAAGTTTGGATGAGCGATTTGTGGATTTCCGCGATTATGTTGCAAGCCATCATAAATACCACATGGACTTTCGATATGGGTTTGGCGATTTTTTTATTCGTGAAAATACCGGCGTGTTCTCAGTACCACACTTTATACTTGTTTCACCGGCAGGCAGAGTCCTTCAGGGTCAGGGAAAATTACCGAGCAGGGGACTCGAAGAACAGATACAAAAGGCAATAGGTATCAAGCCGGAGGAACGCCTTAAAGTATGGGATGATTGAGTATTGCGGTTTCGGTAATTTCCTGAATGCTCGGGTACATAAGGCCGATACGTTCTTCTATCTCACGTTTGCTAAGCCACTTTACCTCTGTAATTCCTTCTTCTAGCTGTGCTTTGGGCTCCGACCGATCCTCGGTATACATATAATACCAATAACTCGGCTTAAGAATTAATTGTCGATTCCGCTCGTAGGTATGCCATGTGCAACCGGCAAATTGATCCAGCCGCTGCACCGTTATCCCACACTCTTCTTCCACTTCCCGGACCGCAGTTTCCTCGATTCGCTCGTTACCTTCCATTTTGCCTTTCGGAAGATCCCATTTCCCATGGCGCAGGATGAAAAGTGCTTTGTGTTCAGGATTGAATACAATTCCTCCTGCTGCCTTTATTAAGGTAAATGAAGCGAGGAATGAATTCCATGTTTTTTCGGGATCTGTCGAAAAGCAGACCCAATTGGGCCTATTCGATTTTAAAATTTTCTGGTAGCATGAATGCGGTTGGTTTTCTAAGGCAGCCTGATCTACTATCATGGTGTCTTCTGCCATCGGTGCATTTAGACTTCGTTCAATTATTAACAGCGGCTTTTCTCCGATAAAAACTTTATATTTTTGTGTCATGACTAGTAAGGGCGATTATGGGCAGAAAGTTGCGGAATTCCTTCTTCAAATAAAAGCCATAGAACTGAGTCCTGAAAGGCCGTTTGAATTGTCAAATGGGTTAAAGTCTCCTGTTACCTGCGACAATCGTAAAATTCCATCGTACCCAAAGGTAAGAACCTTTATCCGCCAGCAATTTGTTAAGAGCATCCTAGAGCATTACGGAAAGCCTGATGCTATAGCGGGCGTCGCAACAGGCGGTATTGCTCATGGGGCGCTAGTGGCCGAGGAAATGGGCTTGCCATTCGTATATGTTAGAAGTGCCCCGAAATCCAAGGGGCCGGCGAATCTGGTCGAAGGGGTATTTCAGCCGGGCGCTTCTGTGGTGGTAGTTGAAGATTTGGTCTCCACTGGAAAAAGCAGCCTTCAGGCAGTCGCTGCACTCAGGCAAAAGGGCGCTGTTGTCAAGGGAATGGTGGCCATATTCACCTACGGATTACCTATCGCGGAAAAAGAGTTTAAAAAGGCGGCTTGTGAACTGCAGACGCTGTCTAACTACAATGTTATTTTAGAACAAGCGAAAAAATCCGAATATATTTCGCAAGGGCAGATCGAACAACTGGAATTGTGGAAGAGGGATCCTGAAGAATGGAGCCGGAATTTTAAGATTGAATTAAATTAAGATGACCAAGATTGAAAGCAAAACGGTACAGGTAAACGTCGGTCCTGAGAGTGTGTTTGCCTTTTTAACCGATTTGAATAATTTTCGGGAATTACTTCCTGGGGACAAAATTTCCGATTGGTCTTCGGATGGTACGTCATGCGTTTTTAAGGTTCAGGGAGGATACAAAATAGGTCTTGCGTTGGAATCTTCCGAGCCACATAGTTCGGTTATTTACAGAAGCACAGCCGAGTCGCCTTTCCGGTTTACGCTTCACGTGCATCTTGAGCCGGTGGACGGGGGAACCCGGGGATGGCAAGTATGCGAAGCTGAGCTAAACCCTTTCTTGAGAATGATGGTAGAAAAGCCCCTGAAGAATCTCTTTGATTACATAGCCGATCAACTTAGTTCGCGATTTCGGGATTAATCCAGCTTATATCCCGCGGTTGAAACGGGCCGAGGGTTTCACCGCATTCAGTTTGCAGATATAGACCGCCATCCTCAGCGGTTTTTTTGACTTTGGCCTGTATTCTTTTGCCTTGGTAGCTATAGGCGTCAAAGGCTGATCGACCTTTAAGATTATGCTCGAATGCACGACGAATGTTTTCAGCCCCATTTTTTTCCGTCAATTCTCCATAACGCCGGTGCAAAGAAGATCGCAATATATACAGGGCTTCTTCTTTACGCCCGGGTTCACCGCAGAGATTGAGTAATGATGTTGCCTGAAGGCCATTAAAATCCTGCTGGTCTATGTTCAGTCCGATGCCTGCGATTACATAGTCCAGTACACTTCCCCGGCTGGAAGATTCCAATAAAATTCCCCCTACTTTTAAGTTTCCGGCATACAAGTCGTTAGGCCATTTAATGGTGAATTGGCCAAAAGGACAAAGTTCCGCGCATGTGTCGTGAAGCGAAAGGGCAATAGTGCGATTTACGTCGAAAAGCGATGGGCCGGAAAGTATTTTCGGGTAAAGGATAAAGCTCACCATGAGGTTTTTTCCAAAATCAGACTGCCAGGTATGACCTCGCTGACCTCGTCCTGCCTGTTGATATTGTGCCACAATTGCAGTGCCTTCTGACGGTCTTGTCAGTTCTACTAGTCTGGCAGCATAATTGTTGGTAGAGTCTACAGAATCGAGACGGATAATATCGGCACCAACAAATACCATGTTCGGCTGTTTTAAAATTAGCGAATAACGGGAAATCCTGATAGACTCAATTCAAAAATACTATTTTTGAGGTCAACCAATAAAGTGCCGATGGCAAAGAAGAATGCTCCGGAGAGCAGCAGAGTTTTAGCGGATACAGTAATTGCGGGGATGCAGGAAGTTAAGGGGCATGAAATTATATGTCTTGATTTGCGCAAAATTCCACACGCAATAGCGGATTTTTTTGTTATTTGTCATGGTAATTCGCATACCCAGGTAGATGCTTTGGCGCGTTCCATCGAGCGCGAAACGGAATTAAAGCTCAATGAGTCGCCTTGGCATAAAGAGGGACTAACTAATTCCGAATGGGTTTTACTCGATTATGGCGATGTGGTGGCTCATGTTTTTTACCGCGAATCCCGTTCGTTTTATGGATTAGAAGATCTTTGGGCAGATGCCGGAATAGAAAAGATTGAAGAAGCAGCAGTTAAAGAGTCAAATAATATTTTAGATGTCAGAAAATCAAGGAAATAATCAGGGAGAAAAGCGTAGGGGGAAACCCGGAAGTTTTTACTGGATTTACGTCGTTATAGGTGTAGTGCTGTTGGGCATGATGATGTTCAATCGCGGTGGAGCAGGTAAGCGTATTACCTACAGCGAGTTCAAAGAAAAGGTACGTGCAGGCTACGTGGAGAAGGTAATTGTGCACGATCAGCGAATGGCTGAGGTAACCCTTAATGAGGTTGGTTTTAAGGCTAGCGAAAAAGATCTTGAGGGTAAATATTTCAGAGGCTTGAGCGAACGAGGGCCACATTATTATTTTGAAGCGCCTATCGATGACAAACTATATTCAGAAATCACGGAATTAGGTGAAGAATATCATATCAAGGTCGACTTCACACGAACCAGTGAATGGGGTCAGCAATTACTCACCTGGCTTATTATTCTTGGGGTAATGATAGCTGTGTGGGTAGTAATTATGCGCAGACTTGGCGGCGGTGGTGGTGCTGGCGGCCAAATTTTTAACATTGGTAAGTCCAAAGCGCAGTTGTACGATAAAACCAAGGGCACTAATGTTACCTTTAAGGATGTTGCCGGGTTGGAGGGAGCGAAGGAGGAAATACAGGAGATTGTTGATTTTTTAAGAAATCCTGGAAAGTACACCGAGCTGGGAGCCAAAATTCCTAAAGGAGCCCTGTTGGTAGGTCCTCCCGGAACAGGAAAAACTTTATTAGCCAAGGCTGTTGCCGGTGAAGCCCAGGTGCCGTTCTTTAGCCTCTCAGGTTCAGACTTTGTAGAAATGTTTGTCGGCGTTGGGGCTTCCAGGGTGCGTGATTTGTTCCGTCAAGCTAAAGAAAAGGCTCCCAGCATCATTTTTATCGATGAAATAGACGCTATTGGTCGAGCCAGAGGAAAAAATGTGAATTTCGGAAGTAACGACGAGCGGGAAAATACGCTCAATCAGCTCCTCACCGAAATGGATGGATTCGGAACCAATAGTGGGGTTATTATACTCGCAGCTACCAACCGGGCTGATATTTTGGATAAGGCACTCTTGCGTGCCGGTCGATTCGATCGTCAGATTTACGTTGACATGCCCGATGTGCGTGAGCGCAGGCAGATATTCGAGGTTCATCTTAAGCCAATTAAAATTGATAATACAGTCGACATGGATTTCCTGGCAAAGCAAACGCCCGGATTTTCAGGTGCTGATATCGCCAACGTATGCAATGAAGCTGCACTTATAGCCGCGAGGAAAAAGAAAAGCCTTGTGGGAATGCAAGATTTTCTGGATGCGGTGGATAGAATTATTGGAGGCTTGGAGAAAAAGAACAAAATAATTTCGCCACATGAGAAGGAAACGATTGCTTTCCACGAAGCAGGCCACGCTACTGTAAGCTGGCTGTTAGAGCATGCTTCGCCGCTGTTGAAGGTAACCATTGTTCCCCGGGGACAGTCACTGGGCGCGGCTTGGTATCTTCCGGAAGAAAGGGTTATTAATACTACCCAGCAAATCTTCGATGAAATGTGCGCAGCTTTAGGAGGAAGGGCGGCTGAGGAAATTATGTTTGGAAAGATTTCGACCGGTGCTCTCAGCGATTTGGAAAAAGTTACTAAACAAGCTTACGCTATGGTGTCTGTGTATGGCTTGAATAAGAGCATAGGTAACCGAAGCTATTACGATTCTTCAGGAGAAGCATCTTTTACCAAACCCTACAGTGAAGAAACGGCAAGAATTATTGACGAAGAAGCGTCAAAAATCATTGAAAAAGCTTACGACAGGGCGAAGTCTATTCTTACGGAGAACAAGGAAAAACTAATGAGTTTGGCTAAAAAACTGTTGGAAAAGGAGGTGATTTTCCGCGATGATCTTGAGCAGATTATGGGAAAGCGTCCCTTTGAAAAAGAGGAACAGTCGGTTGTGGCAAAGTCCGAGGACACTCCACAGATCACCGATGGAGATCCAGTATGAGTTGTCGCAGTGGATGCTAATTGGGTAAAGGTTTATGCTTCAGGCTCGCGTGAATTATGCCATTCGCTGAGTGTGGTATTGGAGTCTTGTGATATCCCGGTTATTGCTCTCGATAAAAAGGATTCGTTTTATCTTTTCGGCGAAGTTGAGTTGTGGGTGCCCAGAGAGTTTAGTATTCCGGCACTGCAACGAATAAACGAATCCTTATCATGAATCAGGTACTACAGCGGAGCTTAACAGGGATTGTTTTTCTGGCGGTGGTCATTGGATCCATTATGTATTCTGCATGGACCGCATTATTGTTGTTTGCTGGATTCACAGTATTAGCCCATGCCGAGTTTTTGCGACTTAGTGGCGCGGTTAAAATACATGCTGCGGCCTTACTTCCTGCCCTATCCCTCTATGCTTTGCTTGTATTGGAAGCGATGGGAGTGTTTTCATCTGCTTTATTGCCTGCCGCCACGCTGGTTCCCATACTGCTGCTCGCAGGAGGCATTACTCCAAATCGAAAAAAAGTAGAGTATGCCTCAGCCTTGAGCAGCCTTGTATACGTTGTTTTGCCATTTTCTCTTGCTATTTGGCTTGCTTTATTGCCAGGGTATTACGACCCTTACCTATTGCTTGCTTTTTTTATTTTGCTTTGGTCGAATGATACGGGAGCTTATGTCTGGGGACGACTTATAGGGGGGCCAAAA
>Ga0315906_10006287_pt1 | contig 14728 bp, 12 predicted proteins | sample LakEriMetagenome_4_FD_203526 | JGI IMG/M metagenome (GOLD analysis project Ga0315906, IMG submission 203526) | Freshwater fungal communities from buoy surface, Lake Erie, Ohio, United States - Buoy 2 MA122 | ecosystem: Environmental > Aquatic > Freshwater > Lake > Lake biofilm | place: USA...
AAGTCTCTGATAAGGTTGAGGCGTTAAAACAACGCTATTCCTATCGCGACCAGCGTATGGCCGATGTCCTAGATGTACGTCGTGGCAACCTATCTAACATTGCACCAGAGATGTTCCCAGAGGGAATGTCCCAGTCAATGATTGCTAACTTCATCGACGTTGCTGCACGTGACATCTCTGAGGTTCTTGCCCCACTACCTTCCTTTAACTGCTCAACCGTTAAGTCTAACAACGAACGAGCAAAGAAAAAGGCTGACACTAAAACAATCATAGCAAACCACTATGTTCAGTCTTCAAAACTACAGAGCCAAATGTACTACGGTGCAGACTGGTATCTAACCTACGGCTTCTTGCCGATTGTGGTAGAACCAGACTTTGAAACTTTTATGCCACGTATTCGTGTGGAAAACCCACTAGGTGCTTACCCAGAGTTTGACCGCCACGGACGAATTGTGTCATACACTAAGCGATACATAAAAAGTATTCGTGAACTTATTGTTGAGTTCCCAGAATACGAATCGCAAATAATTGGTCGCCAGGGCCGTGAAAATACGAACATGAACCAGCAGTTGGAATTAGTTCGTTACGAAGACCGCGACCAAATCTTACTTTTCCTGCCTGAAAAGGATAACCTTGCCCTTAAGAAGGCAGCAAATCCTATGGGTACGGTTACTGTGCGCATCGCGCGCCGACCAGGGATTGACCCTGATGACCCACGTGGACAGTTTGATGATGTTATCTTCCCGCAACTTGCTCGCGCACGCTTCGCATGGCTCGCCATGGACGCTGCGGAGAAATCAGTTAATGCTCCGTTTGCTGTTCCTCAGGACGTACAAGAGTTCGCCTTTGGACCAGACGCAATTTTACGTTCGTCCAACCCACAAGGTATCCGACGAGTAGGACTAGAACTACCTTCTGGTGCATTCCAGGAGCAAGCAGTACTAGAGTCCGAAATGCGCATGGGTGCGCGATACCCTGAAGGCCGTTCCGGACAGATTGATGCTAGCATCATTACTGGCTCTGGAGTGCAAGCCCTTCTCGGTGGTTTCGATACGCAGGTTAAGGCTGGTCAGCAGGTCCTTCAGGAACTGTTTGAAGATGTTATCGGCCTTTGCTTCGAAATGGACGAACGCCTTTTTGGTGGCCTAAAGAAGATTACAGGCTCACAAACTGGAACACCATACGAAATCTCATACGATTCCCTAAAGGATATCAATGGCGATTACACGGTACAGGCACGTTATGGCCTTATGGCTGGACTTGACCCTAACCGTGCACTAATCTTTGCACTACAAGCACTACAGGCTAACTTGGCTTCCCGTGACTTTGTAATGCGCGAACTGCCTTGGTCAATGAATGTTTCTGCTGAGCAGGAAAAGATTGACGTAGAGCGCATGCGAGATTCTCTCGCTGGCTCATTGGCAGCAACAGCACAAGCAATTCCAAACATGGCAGCACAGGGACAAGACCCATCTGACATCATCAACAAGATGGCTAGGGTCATTGAACTACGTCGTCGTGGTAAAGACATTGAAGATGCTGTTCTTGAATCGTTTGCTCCAGAAGAACCTGAACAAGAAATGGAAATGCCAGAACCACCTATGCCACCTGAGCAGATGCTTGCGGCAATGGGTGGCGGTGTTCCACCAGAGCAGGCTCCACCTGGACCAGCAACTGAAGAACCAGCAGGACCACCACAGGCTCAACAGCCACCTCCTGATATAGCAACAATGCTAGCAGCAATGGGCGGATAACATGACAACTATCGTAGGCATACAGCACCGAAAAGGTTTTACGCTTGCGGCAGATGGTCAGACCACCGAAGGTGAAAGAGCCTACATCCATAAAGACGTAAAGAAGATTACTGAAATCGGTGATTACGTTATTGCGGGTGCTGGCGTTAGTCGCTACTGCGACATAATCACCTACGGGTGGGAACCACCAGTTTATGATGGCACGGACTTATACAAGTTCATGGTATCTAAGTTTGTACCTTCAATGCGCAAGGCGCATGAAGAAACTGGATATACATTAAAAGATGATGAGGGCGCAGTCTTCATTGTTGGACTACAGAATAAGTTGTTTTATGTTTGCGAAGATTACTCGGTTCTACGTACGAATACTAATACGTATTCTATCGGAACTGGTGGAAACTGGGCGACTGGAGCGATTCTTGCTGGGGCAACCATCGAAGAAGCAATGAAGATTGCTATTAAACTTGACATTAACTCTGGAGGACCAATCCAGATAGTACGACGAGGAGAGTAACGTGGCACGTGGCGGATATCGCGCACCATCAAATGAAAAGCGTGCAGCAGTTTCTAATCCTGGTTCGGGAAAAAGGACAGACGGCATGGCTGGAACTAAGCAAGCAATGCGAGAAATACCTTCCAATGGAGAACGTGGTTACCGCAAAGAGACTGCTGATGCAACTCAGGGTGCACCACTAGCAGGTTCTAGGGCCCAAGGGCCTAGTGCAGCACAGGTTAGACAAGCAAGTATGTCAGAACCCGTACTTCCCATCAATGCTCCAACGCAAAGGGAAGGTACACCAGTTACTAATGGGTTCATGGTAGGCCCTGGTGTTACACCAGAACCTGAAGTGCCAGACCGTTTCGCTATGATTAAAGCGTACAAAGATGTATTAGATACTAAAGCAGCCCAAGATGGGCAATCTGAAGGGTTTAGACTCTTCTGGAAGTCAGTTTTATCTCAAGCAAGGAATAATTAATGAGTCTAGTGAACCACATTGCGGCATTCACTAATGTCCTAGGTGCACAACATCCAGATATTGTATTTGGCTTTGCATCTATTGACTGGGCAAGCGATGAAGACCGCAATCAGTTCATTAATGAACTAGTTACATTAAACGACAACAAGAAGATTGGTGAATAATGGCTAATCCTCTTGATGCAATCGTAGATAATCCTAATAACCCCTTTGAGCAAGCCAAAGACTTCGTAGGCGAAAAGGTTGGCGGATTCTTTCAGGGTGAACAAGGTCAACAAGTTCTAGAAACTGTTGAACCTGCAGTGTCGTTGCTTGAAAAAATAGCAATTCCTTACCGTGATTACGTCGCCCCAAGCCTAACTGCTGTGCTTTTGCAACTTAACAGCAATTACCGCGAGCAGAACCAGAACTTATCATTTGTAGACCAACTTAGCAAGGGCTTTGAGTCTGCAAAGCAGACAATTCCTGGCGAAGAAGAATGGCGTAGAAGCGTATCTCCTGGTCGTGCACTAGTTGGCTTAATTGGTGACTGGAACTTTGTTGGTGAACAAGGTACAGACAAGATTAACTGGTCAGACTCCAAACAAGTTAATGATTACTTTACATCTGGCTCAGCCCAATTCTGGTCTGGTTTTGCTGATGTCGGCTTTAACTTCTTTGACCCAGCAACTTACATTGGTGGCAAGGCTCTTAAGGTAATTCCACGCAGTCAGTTTACCCGTGAGGCTGGAAGTCGTTTTGGTCGTACCGATGTACTTGTTCGTGAAATTGACGAAGCAGTAAACAACCAGCAGTCAAACAGTGCTGCTGCTCAAATCTTCAAACTTGTAGAAAAAGACCCAGAGAACATTGCAGCGATTCAAGCCTACGGCTTGGCAGCAGGTTCAGCAAACCCTGCAGGTTATGCTGTGTCTTTGTCCGATGCATACAAGGTCGGTGGACGCCAGACAATGGGTGATGTTATTAAAGCATCACTTGGTCACGTGCCCAGCCTAGAAAAACTTAAAACACAATATGCCGAAATTCATGAACTTCTAATTCAGAACACTGGCAAGACTCAGCAGATTATTGATGAAGAACAAGCAATTGGAAAACTTCTCGAATCAAAAATCAAGATGTCACCAGAAAACCTTGAGTTAAACATGTCTGCAAGACAGAAACTTATTGACGCAAAAGAAAAGATTGCAAAAGAACAAGAAGAACTAGAAATGAAGAAGGGTGCTTTCCGCACAGTTGTGGAAGGCGATGTTTCTTTAACTCGTACATGGTCTAAGTATTCTTATGTAGAGCGCGTTCGCGCTGGTATTGCAACGGTTGCTTCAGATGGAATTTTCCTTGACATTGACCCAATGAAGAAACTTGGTCTTGCTCGCGAAGTAGCAAAAGCAAACAACATGAAGACTTCTGCCGTTCGTGCAGTAATGTGGATTAACCCAAACCAGCAATTGCGTGAAGCACCTTCTGGTCTTGCACACCTTGGTGGTACAGCAGGTAAGCGTTCATACCTTGAAGCAGATTCTCGAATTGCACAAATTGGTAAACTGTCAGGCAAAGACGTAGCATGGATGAAGGGTAAGTCAAATGACTACCGCCGTTTAACCAGCAAGTCTGAGCGTTTCTTTTTTCTAGATAACTTGCAGGACGAAGCAATCGAAGCACTTCTGGAAAAGCATTACGGAAAAGACTTTGGCTTAATGAACCCAGTTCAGCGCGAAGCAGCCGCAGTTTTTGCTCGCAAACTTATTGGTTCAACTAACCGTGCTAAGTCACGTGAGATTAAAAGTCTCATGGAAAAGAAGTACACTGTAACAGACCTAGCCAATGGTGGTTCACCACAGGCTCATCTTGAAATTGAAAAAATTGTTAACACTCTTGCTCAAGAACGTGCTTTAGCAGATGGTCGTCCAGTTGCTAACACTTCTGACTTTGATACAGTGCGTCGTGCATTATCAGAAAATGCTTTAACGGAAACTCAGGTTCCTGGAATTCACTTTAGTGTTGATATTAAATTCTTTGACCGCATTATGGGTGAGCAACCACAGTTGCTACGTAATGCTCTTGATGGAATCATCAATGAAGGTTGGGATGCCAAGTACGTCAGTAGCATGATGGATACAGCAGAGCGTGCGGCAATTGAAGGTCGTACCGGAACTTACTCGCTTTACTCTGATATTCTAAAGCCTGGAGTTCGTACATCTTACGATGTTGCAATTGACGGTCTTGATAAGTTTTACACTTATGCTTGGAAGCCGTTTACTCTACTAAGTTTTAAGTACACCACACGTAACGTCTTTGAAGGTTACCTACGTACAGCAGCGTCCATGATTGACTTTGCAAGTTACTATGGATACAACTGGGCAGACATGTGGAGTGGTCGTCGTGAACCAGGCTCTATTGCCCGTGGTTTAGAAAACCGTGGTTACCGCAAGCAGAGCAAGAAGGCTCAAGATGACTTTAATGCTAAGGCTGAAATTTTACGCAAAGAGCAAGGTCTACTACGCACACAGTTAATTCCAACTACTAGTGGAACTAAACTTGCTTACAACGTCAAGAAGATTATGATTGATGAAGCCAATAGGGAAATCATCAAGGACGCCGATGGCCTTGCTTTGTCATCTTTACTTGCTAAAGAGCAAATTAAGTCTATTAGACGATACAAGAGTTCTGGCGTAAAAGAAGCAGACAACATTGTAAAGTCACTTAAAGACTTTGTTGAACCAGCAGTAATGGGTAAAGCAGATTATGGTTCAGTAAGTGGAAACGAATTCATTCGTTTATTTGTTAACCAAGAATACCAAGCGGCTAACACTCTAGCAATGCGCTCAGATTCTCTTGAAATTATTAACGCTATTGCCAAGTACAGAGATGATGCAGACCTTGCTTTGTCTAAGATTGCTAATCTAGATGCTAATGGTGCACAGAGCGTTGAGTACGCATTAGAGAACACAAAGTTTGCTCTTGGTAGACTAACCCTTCACGCTGACAAAACAATTGGTTTATTTGTCAAGCGTGCCGAACTACAGGATGAACTAACTGTCCTTGGCGGACAAGTTGCTCCAACTGGAAAACTTAGAAAGTCATTCTCTGGCGAAGACCAGGTTGAAATTATTCCAGGTGTATTTATTGGTAGGGCTTTTGCTGGTGAAGCGGGCGAAATGATTCGCAACGCATCAAGTTCTAAAGTTTCCTCTACTCGTTTACTTTTGGATGACCGTAGAGTAACTGGCGTTGGTGCAATGAGTGCTGGTAGTTCACGTCGTGCTATTGACAAGACAGATGCTAAGTGGGCAAATGCTCACTCTGACTATGTAAACAACGTTCTTATGAAGGATGCTGCTGCACGTAAAATTGTTGAAGGTCTTGCTGAGGGCAAGTCACCAACGGTTGCACTTGAAGATGCCAAGAAGTGGTTAAACAGTAGCGACCCAGAAGCAGTAAACTGGAAGCGCGAAATCAACCAGAACACAATTAGCATGGCTAAGGCTATGGATACTAAGTTCTCGTTTGATGAACAACTTGCCGTTACTTATGCACAGATTGAACAGTACTTGCCAACCTCTAGTTCTGTTCCAGGTGTTTCTTATGGAAACATTCATGCTCAAGCACTTGATGGATTTATCCCAGAAGAATCTGCCAAGATTCATCTTAATGATAGATTTGAAGTTACAACAGCAATTGAGTTGAATGACAAGAGATTAACTAACGTTTACAAGAACGCAGTATCAAACGTGTTTAACGTTATTGGAACTCTACCAGAAGACCACTTAATTCGTCACCCATTCTTTAGCATGGTTCACGATGCAGAAGCAAAGAAACTTGCACGCAAGTACGAAGCAGAAGCACGTAAAATGCCAGGAGCGACAGACGAGTCTGTTCGCAGGTATGTTGAGTCTAATGCTGACCGCATTAAAGTTGGTGCAACTGACCGTGCATACAAAGAGTTAATGCAGCGTCTATACTCTGTTGAGCGTTATACTACGCCAGCACAGATACTTCGTTTCTTAACTCCGTTCTACATGGCACATCAGAACTCAAGCCGTTTCTGGCTTGGAACAACTGTACGTAATCCTGAAGTTGCATACATGTTAGCCAAGGCGTACAATGCTCCATTCCGTTCTGCAATGGTTTACGATGAAGAAGGTAACATTGTAGAAGAAGGCACTCCTTGGGGTGTTGATTCAGGAAAGCAGAACATTGTTCTTAACTCTGCATGGTTACGTGGAGTAACTGGTCGAGATACATTAACAATTAACCCAACTGGTGTAGATGTTATTACACAGGGACAGATTCCTGTGATTCCAACTCTTGGTGGACCAGTAGGTGAAGTTATTGGTACTGAGGCAATTAAACTTGCAGCAAAAAATACTGGTATTGATAACTTCTTGCAAACAAATGTAGGCGTTACCTTTGACGAATTCTCAAACAAGTACGTATTGCCTTTCTATGAAAAAGGTTATGGACGAAGTTTAGCAAGTAACGTTGCTAGTGCTGCTGTTCCGTTTAACTCTGCAGCAATCTCTGCCATGTCTGCAACTTATGGTTTAACTGGAAGTTTGCCAGTCCTAGAACAACTTGTTCCACAGATTAGACAGCGTTGGAGTTCCAGACTGGACGCAGCACGCGACCAAGTTGTTGCTGAAATGATTCTAAATAACGAGTCCTTGGCTCCAGAAGTAATCTTGGCTAGAGCAGAAAGCATTGCTACGCGAGCCTTAGCAGTGGAAGCACTGTCATCTGGTATTGGACCTGTTGTTGCTGGTAAAACTGCAGACTCAAAGATTATGGACCTAAACCAGCGTCTTGTAAAGTACCAAAAAGAACTTGGTTACTCTGAAGGTTCTGTTAAGTTAGTTAGCGAACTTGATGAGCAGGGTGTAATGTTTGCTAGTGGACTTGTTTCCACTTTGCGTTCATCTACTGCAGACAACCGTTTTGGCTTACTAAGTAACACCATGACTGTTAAGGGAGTTCAGGCTAATAGCGATTCTCTAAGTAAAGCAGCGCAACTATATGAAGACAACCCATTCATTGGTGCATTGTTCAATATTCCTGGTGATGAGAACAACTACAGTCCAATTGCTGATGACTTGCTTTACAGTATTGAGATTAACGGCGAACCACTAAAGACAAGAAATATGTCCCCAGAAGACGCAGAGCGTCGTGCTCAGGTTGCTGCTGGTTGGGCTACATACTTTGACAACCTCGAATTTATTGAGGCTGACGCAGAAAAGAATGGTGTCAAGAAGGGTTCACGGGAATACCGAGAATACTACAGTCCATGGAAAGAACGTTTAGCAGATTTCGTTGGAGAGCAGTTCCCAATCTGGGACACTCGTGAAAACCGAATCACATTACAAAAGAGTGACAAGTTCATTGAACTTGCCATATACTTTACTAATGATGAGAAATTCATGAACACTGTTGGCAAAAAGAACAAGTCAATCGTAGGTTTGCAAATGTACCTAGAGGGACGTCAAACAATTATTGCTGAACTAGAAAAGAATCGTGCAATTACTGGTGTTCAAGGACTTGACACTAAAGCAAATGAAAAATTTGCTGATTGGCGAGACAGAATGGCAGAGTACATCATTGCGCAGAACCCAGAGTTTGAGCAAATGTACACTAGGTATCTATCTCAAGATGAGTTAAATATTGTTGATTCACCACTACTTAATGGAGTTAAATAATGGCAGGCGGAGAGAATAGCGGTCCAGCACCAGCAAACAATGCTGCAAATGCTACACAGGGAGACGCTTTTGCTGGTAGTGGTAGTACCAATAAACCAACTACATACAGCATGGGTAGTTCATCTTCAAATAAGAGTAAAAGCAAGTCTTACTCGTTTACCCCTAGAGAGTCTGCAAACAGTCAACTAGACCAGCAGATGCAAAAACTATTCGGTCGTCGCGCTACTACAAAGGAAAAAGCGGCGTACTTCAAGGCACTTAACGCTGCCGAAAAGAAGTATGCTAGCGTAACCAAGGGTAAGAGCAGTGAAAGAGGTGGAACCAGTAGCACCACAGATGCTGATGGAAACACTTCTGGTGGCTCGTCATCTTCTGGCCAGAGTTCCAGCGTAAGCACAAGTTACTCTTTTGACCAGGCTTCATTCCTTTACGAATACAGCGTTAGTTTAGCAACTAAGTACATCCAGCAGGGCAAAACACTTGGTGGTGACGCAGCAATAGCGTTTAATAACATTAAAACTTATGCATCAGACATGGGTATTGTGCTTGGTGACAAGTCTGCAGTTGCAGAAACATTGAACATTATTCTTGGTAAAAAAGATGAGTCAATAGTTAAGGGAGACTACCGCAAGCGCGCTATTGCTATGTATGGTGGTCTTGCTAGTCGTCTAAATGAAAATCCAGCACTAACTGTGCGTGAGGCTGCAGCCGACTACATTGAAACAATGTCTACTATGCTTGACATTGGTACAAAGAACATAACCTTATTTGATAATACTCTAAGTAAGGCCCTTACCGCTACTAAAGACGGAAAGCCTTACACTAAGACATTGAATGAATTCCGTGCTGACCTACGTGCGGACAATCGTTTTCAATACAGTACAATGGCTCAACAGGAAGCAAAGAACCTTGGTTCATCATTTGCTAAAGCGTTAGGATTTGGTGCAGTAAGTGGCTGAAACAACAGAAAGTAAGATTCCTGCGTACGAAGTATTTCGTCAACAGTTTGCAGGCTTCTTTGATAACATTGACCAGGAAGCACCATGGCTTCTTTCTTTGTACAATGCTTCTCAGAAGTACTACAATCAAGGTATGACAGATGCAGACATTCCAGATGTATTGTTAACCGATGAGAATGCACCACAGGCGTACAAAGACCGCTTTGCTGGTATCTTTAAGTTAAAGCAGCGTAGGGCTGCTGGCTACAACGTAGCATACATTCCTACCGTTGCAGACTATGCAACTATGACAAAGCAAATGCGTCGTGAGTTTCAGAAGTATGGCTTAAATGAACTTGGTAATGATGCAAACATTGCAGACATTATTGGAAATGACGTTGACTTCGAAGAAGTTCAGGGAAGACTGTCCAAGGCGTTCTACGCCATTGACAATGCAGATGAATTCTTAAAGAAGGAACTATCTGCCAACTTCCCAACCATTGGTCGTAAGGACCTAGCAAAGGCTTTACTAACTGGTGAAGCAGGAGCGGAAGAACTTAAGAAGAAGATTGACATCGCAGGTGTTCGTGCTGCTGCATCAGAGTTTGGTTTATCAACCAAGATGGGTGCAGAAGAATTAGTCAAGATGGGTGTTGAACGTGGAACTGCTCGTGCTGGATACGAGCGTTCTGCCCAAGAACTCGCAGGACTAAATGAAGCCGCTAAGACATTTGGTGGAAGCAAGATGGACCTAGAGGCCGAACTTGAAAAGCAGAATGTTTTGCAGAAAACTTCTGAGACTGTAACAAGTCTACGTTCTCAGGCACGCGCAGAGTTCCAAGGTGGAACTGGTGCATCCTCTGCTGGCTTACGCCGCAAGCGTAAACTATAAATAGAATCAGGTAAGACCGACCAGCCCTTACCTTGTAGAAGACTGGTAGTAGTATCCGAACCATCCGCCCCTGGGTGAATTCGCGTCGCTACGATTCGACTAATGAATAAAGGGAGATAGGTTACTATGAGTAACAACATTCAAGAATGGGACGACTTCGAAGATGACTTTGAGGACGATTTTGACGAGCAACCAACGCCACGGCGTTCATCTGGTGATGATGTTGTAAAGAAGTTGCGTCGTGCTGAACGTTCACAATCAAAGCGCATTAAAGAATTAGAATCAGAGTTATCGTCACTCCGGAAGACAACTCGTGATACTACTGTCAAGTCCGTTTTAGAATCCAAGGGCATCAGCCCAAAGATTGCAGCATTCATTCCACAAGACATTGATGTCGCTTCTGGCGATTTTGACTCTTGGTTAGAAGAATATGCTGACGTTTTTGGTGTGCCTTCCGCATCCGCGGAAACTGCCGTTAACCCAGCCGACTTGGCTGCGTTGCGTCAGATTGATGCCGTAACCTCTAGTGCTGGTTCGCTTGACCGCGCAGAAGACACACTTCTCCGCATCAATCAGGCACAGTCTGAGGAAGAACTTCTCAATCTGATTTTCGGCAGTGAATAGTCGAAATCAATCTAACATAAGGAAACTAAAAAATGGCTAATACAACTGGCTTTAACTCCACCGCCGCTACGGCTCTTGGTGGAACCGCTGGTGATGCCGGTTTAGTACAGAAGGCGTATGACCGTCTTATCGAATTCCAACTTCGTGCAGAGCCAATGCTCCGTGCAGTTGCAGATAAGCGTCCATCGTCCCTAACTAACCCAGGCGAAACCGTTGTACTCCAGAAGTACAAGGACCTTGCTCGCAAGACCTCAACTCTAGCAGAGACTGTAGATGTTGATTCCGTTGGTCTAGATACTCCAGATAAGGTTCTTGTAACCCTAGAAGAGTATGGCAATGCAACCGTTACAACTCGCAAGTTGAACCTGCTTTCTCTAGCAGATGTAGACCCAGCGATTGCAAACATCCTTGCATTCAACATGGCTGACTCAATCGACGAAATCGTCAAGGACGTTCTTCTTGGTGGTACAAACGTTCGTTTCGCAGATGGTGGTGTAGATGCTACTGGCACTCTAACTGCTGCTGACGTTCGTTACGTTGTTGCTAAGTTGCGCGCTAACAAGGCTGCATTCCGCAAGGGAAGCATGTACTGGTCAGCAATTCATCCAGAAGTTTCACACGACCTTCGTGCTGAATCGGATGCTGCTGCTTGGCGTGCTCCACACAACTACGTTGACACTGGCAACATCTATGCTGGTGAAATCGGTGCTTTCGAAGGTGCATTCTTCGTAGAATCTGCACGTATTGAGCCAGACGCAGAAGGCGTTTACCCAACGTTCTTCGCTGGCCAGCAAGCACTTGCTGAAGTTGTGGCAGAAGAGCCACACATGGTAGTTGGTCCTGTGACTGACAAGTTGATGCGTCTACGCCCAATGGGTTGGTACGGCGTACTTGGTCACGCAATTTACCGTGATGAAGCACTTTACCGCGTAGAGTCTTCTTCAAGCATTGCTGAAGTTGTTTAATAACTAAGCAATCAATCTCATCCCCAGGTTTCGGCCTGGGGGTGGGGTTGGTTACTTAACCTACCTGGAGATAACATGTATCGTTTTACACCACCAACTATTAAAGAAGGTCCGATTGGCGACCATCGCCTGTTTGACTTCTACGAAATGCCACGAGGTATTACCGTTGTAGTATTTGATGGAGAGTGTTACGAGACACGTTGGCCTCAAAATGAAGACCTAGAACTAGCAGATAACTACTACCTTGGCGGTAGTGTATACAAGATTTCAGACGAGGAAGCACAAGTGCTTATTAACGCTGGATATGAGGTTGAGGAAATCTCATGAACATAGCAGAAACTTTAGGCATTGTAGCAACCTCGTTAGGTATTATAGCAGTGCTAGGAAAGTGGCTTATCTTAAATCCACTCAAGGCTTTTATTAGAGACCAAACTTATCCGATTCAACCAACAGCAAACGGTGGCCGTAGCCTGCCAGACATTGCCCGCACTGTAGATAGAATCGAAAAGCGTTTAGACGAACATATTAACTTACACCTTAAGGATGAAGTATAGTGGCTGGTACACATAACATAGTTGCAGACCAAGGGGCAACCTTCCACCTGGATTTTACAATTAAAATTGATGGTGTCCCATGGAACCTTAGTTCATACGCTATTCGTATGCAAGTTCGTAGTGACGTTAATACTGCTGTTAAACTTCTAAACCTAAGCAAGGCAAATGGAGATATTACCTCTGACAGCCTAGGCCAAGTTGGTATTACAGTTTCTGCCACCGAAATGACTGCTATTCCTGCTGGTCGTCACGTGTACGACATTGAGGTTGAATCAACTGGTGGTGAAGTAACACGCATCCTTGAAGGACGCTTTGCGGTACGTGCTGAGGTGACCCAGTAGTGGCTACCGAAATCTTTATTGAAGAAAAAGTATATCAAGTAGAAATAACCGCTCCTTCTCAGATAACCATTGACATTGAGAATGTTGTTACTGATGTCCTAGTGTCTAATGACCGTGGCCCACAGGGCACTAAAGGTGATACTGGATTAACTGGAGCAACCGGACCTACTGGTGCACAAGGTATCCAAGGTGAACAAGGTATACAGGGCGAACAAGGTATCCAGGGTGAAGTTGGTCCCCAAGGTGAAACCGGTCCTCAAGGTGAGCAAGGTATCCAGGGTGAAACCGGAGAGCAAGGTATTCAGGGTATTCAAGGAGAGACTGGTCCTCAGGGAGAACAGGGAATCCAAGGAGAGACTGGTCCGGAAGGTCCAGAGGGACCTCAAGGTATTCAAGGCGAAGAAGGTCCACAAGGTATTCAAGGTGAACAGGGTGACCAGGGTGAAATAGGCTTCCCAGGATTTAAGTTTGATACTCGCAGGGTTTACGCAGACCAATACGTTGTTGGCGAAATTGTTGAATACCTTGGTAACTACTTTATCTGTCTAGCCAGTAATGACGCTATAACGCCTTCTGGTGGTGCCATAGGTGTATACTGGGGTAATTACTCATTCGTTGGTCCAGAGGGCCCACAGGGCGATACAGGGCCTCAGGGGCCTACTGGAGAGACTGGTCCGGAAGGACCTCAGGGAGCCACTGGTGATACTGGACCTCAAGGTCCACAGGGTGACCAAGGAATTCAAGGTATTCAGGGAGAGCAAGGCTTGCAAGGCGAGCAGGGCATTCAGGGAATACAAGGTGAAACTGGACTAAAAGGTGACACTGGTGATACCGGACCAACGGGTGCTACGGGCGCAACTGGTCCTCAAGGTGAAACAGGCGACACGGGTCCGACAGGTCCTACGGGACCTGAAGGTCCTCAAGGCATACAGGGAGAAACGGGCCCTACAGGTGCAACTGGTGCTACTGGTGCCACCGGTCCTACTGGACCAGATGGCAATCCTGTTGGCACAATCAATGTGTATGCTGGTTCTACTGCTCCAACTAACTATTTATTGTGTGATGGACAGTCACTTGATTCAGTAACCAATACTCAGTATGCTGCTTTATATGCAGTTATTGGAACCACCTACGGTGGCTCTGGTTCTTCAGCATTCAACATTCCTAACCTAAAGGGTAGAGTTCCTGTTGGTTTGGATAGTACTCAAACAGAGTTTGATGCTCTTGGCGAGACTGGTGGGGCAAAGACCCACACATTAACTAGTGCGGAAATGCCTGCACACGTTCATAGTGTAGACCCACCTTCCACTGACTTTACTTCTGGTGACGAGTCCGCTGACCACGTTCACAGCATTAATCCTCCAAACACTTCAACTACTGCTGACAGTCACTCCCATACATGGACATACACTGACCGCGCTGGCGGTGTTGGTGACAGTACAAGTGGTTGGGATAGTTCTAACGAATCAGTTGATGCCACAAGAACTATTACAACAGCAGCAGATTCGCACTCTCACACCGTTGATATTGCGGCATTCAACTCTGGGGCATCCTTGGATTCAGTAACTCCAGCAAATGCCGCAAATCATACTCACACAACAACTGTTAATATTGCTGCATTTGATTCTGCATCAACTGGTGGTGGCGGAGCACACAATAACCTACAGCCGTACATTGTATTAAATTACATCATTAAATTCTAAGAGGAGAAATAATGGCCTGTCGTACAGGATGCCCAACTCAGGACTGCGAAGACTACGCAGCCTGTTGCTCAAGCATAGCAATTAATAAAAGCAGTTTGAAAGTAAATTAATAATGAGTATACATCAGAGGGAAGTACACCCAACTTATATTGAGGGTTGCTTTATGTGTAAAGTCTCCAATGTTCAACTAAGTGTTGGAGATGCTAACAGTGGTCTAACTGATAATGGTTGGACACGTAAATCTTGGCAGGGCGAACTTGATGCTTACAAGTCAGCGCGTGCACAAGGAATCCA
>Ga0315906_10006290_pt1 | contig 14724 bp, 16 predicted proteins | sample LakEriMetagenome_4_FD_203526 | JGI IMG/M metagenome (GOLD analysis project Ga0315906, IMG submission 203526) | Freshwater fungal communities from buoy surface, Lake Erie, Ohio, United States - Buoy 2 MA122 | ecosystem: Environmental > Aquatic > Freshwater > Lake > Lake biofilm | place: USA...
GATGGGTCGAACATTGCCGACGGCTTCGACCCGTGTTGCGTCGGACGCGGACCAACGGCCGGGATCCGGATTCGGACCCACCACGGCACCATCGATGATGATGCTCTCGGCGGTGGTGACGCGGTCGATCTCGGGGATGCGCGAGATGTCCTCGGCATATGACTGAATCTCCGCGGACGAGCCGGGCTGGAGGAGCACGATCTCGTAGGGCGAGCCCTCGTTTCCGGGAAAGCGCTCCCGGAGTACTTCGCCTGCCTGCGCAGCCGGATTGTCCGAGGGAAGTGCACGTTCGTCGACCTGGCCGAACACCGCTCCGAAGGCGGGGGCGGCAAGGACGAGCAGAACGGCGACCGTGCCGATCAGCACCGGCCATGGTCGCCGCATGACGAATCGGGCCAGGCGCGCCCACGCGCCATCGTCCTTGGGTGCGAGGTCACCGCGGCGCACCTTCAGGCGGTTGACATTGGGGCCGAGGATGGCGAGCAGCGCGGGAATCGCCGTGAGCGCGCCGATGACGGCGAGCAGGCTGACGGCGATGCCTGCGTATGCGAAGGAGCGCAGGAAGTACTGCGGGAAGATGAGCAGGGAAGCGAGCGCCACGGCCACCGTGATCCCGGACACGAACACGGTGCGACCGGCCGACCCCACAGTGGCGGCGACCGCATCCGGAACGGACCGACCAGACCCGAGTTCCTCTCGGAACCTGTTGATGATGAGCAGCGCGTAGTCGATACCCAGAGCGAGCCCCAGCCCAGTGACCAGGTTCAACGCGAACACCGACACGTCGGTCAGGCGCGAGATCAGGAAGAGCACGAGGAAGGACCCGAGGATTGTCCCTCCGGCTACGAGGAAGGGAAGCCCCGCGGCGACAACGGAACCGAAGACGAACAGCAGGATCAGAGCCGTGATGGGAATCGCGATGGACTCCGCCCGGGCGAGGTCACCGGTGATGGTGTCGTTGAAGGCATTGCCGATGATCTCGCCGCCGAATGCGTACACGACGAGCTCGCCCTGCTCACCCCCGACCTGCGCGACGATATCTGCCGCGAGCTGCTCGCGGTCGACTCCATCCTCGGCGATCACGATCGCCTGGCCGGTGCGACCGTCGGTTCCGAGGAAGGACGGCGCGCCTCCGGTCGACCAGTACGAGACCACTGAATCGACACCGGCCAGCGCCGCTACGTCATCCAGGAGCGCGGTGGCGGCCGCGGCATCCGCATCGACACCTGTCGGCGTCTCGATCGCGAGGATCGCTGCGGGATCCGTCACCCCGAAGTCCGTGGCGAGCACATCTGCTGCGCGGCTGGAGTCGCTGCTGGGGTAGTTGAAGCCCTCGGACTTCATCGCCCCGAACACCTGGACCCCGAAGACCCCAAAGACGACCATCGCGACGAGGTAGCCGATCAGGACGGTCCAGCGGTGCCGGGCAACCCAGCCACCGAAACGGTGGAAGATCCCCGGAGTCGCATCAGAACGGATGCGCGTGTCGGTGGTCACGAGTCTTCTCCAATACTGAGTCGAGGGTCAGTTCGGTGTGCGCCTGCGCCCGCGGACTATCAGCCAGATGCCAGCCGCAAGGAACCACACTTGCACGAGCGTGGTGCCGAAGAAGATGAGCGAGCTCGCGTCGGCACCGAACAGCTCGACGGTGGTCGAGAGGACGGCGAGCGCGGCGATCAGGCCGAACACGCCGAGCCACATCGGGAGCGCTCGCGTTCGGATCGCGGTGATCGACAGCAGGCCGATGGACACGGCCGCGAAGATGCTCACGCCGAGCACCTCGCCGATGGTTCCGCCGTAGGTGTTGAGCGAGTCGAAGACCACGCTGATCGCCACGCGTTCGGTATCCCCGGGCGCTGCGGCGTAGGACTCGGCCAGCGCGGGAGCGGGCACCAGCCACCGCACGATGCCGATGGATCGGGCGAGGGTCGAGATCATCGCGAAGCCGATGATGATGGCTGCCAGCACCCCGAGAGCTGCGCCCCTCACGTAGCGGACGAGCAGGGTCATCGTGACGGCGAAGAGGATGGAGTAGGCGAGGTAGGCCACGTACCCGAATCGGACCGCGCCCTCGTTCTCCAGCAGTCGGGGCAGGGCGATGTCGGCCGGGTCGCTCAGGCTCTCCGGCCAGTTGATGGCGGCGCCCAGCACGATCATGGGGATGAAGATGAGCAGCCCTTGCGCGATGCTGATCCAGCCGGCCAGGGCCGCCCAGCGGACCGGTGGCGCACCTGGCGAGCTGGCGGCGGATGTGGGGGTATGAACAGTGTTCATATCTGCATGCTCGCAGTCAATGTGAATGGTGTCAATATGCGGGGTGCCGCGTGTCCTACGACAGGACGTCCTTGCGCTCGAACCGCAGGACGGCGATTCCCGCCAGCACGGCGAAGACCCCCACGTTGTAGGCGAGGCCGATGGCCATCTGGTCCCAGACGATGACGGGACCGAGGGCATCGGCCCAGGCCCCGGCGTAGTTGGTGGGCAGGAGCCGGCGCAGCGGACCGAGGGCGTCTATGGCGTCGAGGATGTTCGCGAAGATCACGATCACCACGGCAGCGCCGACGGCTCCGAGGGGGACATCAGTGGAGACGCTTGCGAGGAAGGCGATGCCCGCGGGGACGAGCAAGGTCACCGCGATGTAGCCGGTGATGACGGCGAGCCGGAGCGTCGACTCGCCCGCATCGAGTGTCCCGCTCAGCGGGCTGGCCAGCGTGCCGCCGCCGAAGGCGATGAGGCCCAGCACGAACGAGGAGACGACGAGGACGACGAGCACCCCGAGTGTCAGCAGCAGGCCGACGATCAGCTTCGTGAGCAGGAGCCTGCGTCGGGGGACGGGGGCGACGAGCAGGTACCGCATGGTTCCCCATGACGCCTCGCTCGCCACGGTGTCGCCGAGGAACATCGCCGCGAGGATCACCAGCAGGAACGCTGAGGAGAAGAGCAGTCCGCTTACGGCGAAGTTCCAGGGGCCGTTCGCCATCAGGCCGAAGACATCGAAATCCCCGTCTGCCAGCCCACCACCGCTGCCGGTCGAGGGTCCGAACAGCACGGCGAGCGCGACGACGATCGGGAGCGCGATGACGAGCCCGAATGCCACGGCGGTGCGGCGCCGGCGTACCTGGCGGATCATCTCCACGCGGATGCTCAGTGTCCGCTGCGGTGAGTAGGTCTCCATCAGTGATCCTCCTGTGCCAGCGGGCCGGCATTGACGAGGTGGTCTGAGCCGACGAGGTCCATGAAGACGTCCTCGAGATGCTGGCCGCTGCGGCCGGCGAGCAGCTGTGCCACCGTGCCCGTGGCGACCACCGTGCCCCGGTGCATGACGACGACATCGGAGCAGGTCTGCTCGACCTCGCTGAGCAGGTGCGAGGAGAGGATGACGGTCCGTCCGTCCGTCGCGTACCCGCGCAGCACCTCGCGCATCTCGCGGATCTGCGGCGGGTCGAGGCCGTTGGTGGGCTCGTCGAGCAGCAGGAGGTCCGGCATGCCGAGCATGGCCTGCGCGATGCCGAGGCGCTGCTTCATGCCCTGGCTGTAGGTGCGCACCTTGCGGTCGATCGACGCGCCGAGTCCGGCGATCTCGAGCACCTCCTCCAGATACGGGTCCCCGGACCGCCCGCTCGCCCGCCAGAACAGGTCGAGGTTCTCGCGGCCCGACAGGTGCGGCAGGAATCCGGGTCCCTCCACGAACGCTCCGATGCGCGACAGCACGGGAGCACCCGGCGTGACGCGCTCGCCGAAGACGAACACGCTGCCCTGCGTCGGCTGGATGAGGCCCATGGCCATCCGCATCGTCGTGGTCTTGCCGGCGCCGTTCGGGCCGAGCAGGCCGAGGACGACGCCGCGGGGCACGGTGAAGTCCACGCCGGCGACCGCGCGCACGCTCTTGCCGTACTGCTTCACCAGGCCCTCGATCACCATCGGGCTCTCGGCGAGTTCCGGACGTGACGTGGCACCGCCCGCACGCGGTCGGAGCAGCCGCAGGGCGAGCAGCACCAGCAGGCAGATGCCCAGGGCGATCAGCGGCCACGCCCACAGCGGGAGCCCGGGTGCGCTGCTCGTCATGGTCACCAGGGGGATCGCGACGGTGGGCTCGGCGAGGGCGACGGTGTAGACCGCGGGCTCCAGCGGCATGCGATAGGCCTGGTCGGTGGTGTTCACGGTGACGACGAGTCGATTCCCGGCGGCGAGGTCGGCGACGATGCCGGGAAGTTCGACATCGATGCGCTGCGGGGTGGGCCCGAGTTCGACGTTCACCGGCGCGAGCAGCCCATTGGGCAGCACGAGCGCGCCGGCGCCCGTCTGGATTCGCAAGCCGACGAAGAGGGTGGCCAGCCGCGGGACATCGCTGGAGACTTCGAGGCTGACGCGGGACGCGCCGGTGATGCGCGTGGACTCGGTGATCGGCTCGGAGGTGAAGCGGGCGCTCTGATTCGGCGCGACCTGTGCCTCGAGAAGTGACAGCAGGCCGCCGAACGAGCCGATGCCCGGCAGCGCGCTCACGGCCGCGGGCACGCCTCCGGCGGGTGCGAGGATCCGCTGCGGCGGCCCTGACAGGGGGATGGCCAGCTCTGCGTCACCTGTCAGGCCCGGATACTGCGCGCTGGTGAGGATCTCGACGCTGGCGGCCTCGCGATCGTCGAGCGCCGAACTCGCGACCAGCGATGCCTCGAAGTCGTCCGACACCGCGGGCCCGTCTGCGAGGTACGCCGAGAACCACGACTGGGTGAGGGCCCGCAGACGCTCGGTCTCGTCGACGCCGCCGTCATGCCCCTGTGCGTGCCAGACCACCTTCACCGGGGTGTCCGGATTCGCCGCGCGGATCTGCTCGGCATTCGCATTCACCTGCTCCAGGGGGAAGAGCGAGTCCGCCTGTCCTCCGCCGAGGAGCGTCGGCACGCTGATTCGGTCGGTGATGGATGCAGGAGACGACCGACGCATCAGCGCGCGCATGCCGTCCGACACGGTTCCCGTGGTTGCCGCGTCTGTGTAGGCGGCGCACCACTCCGGCGAGAACCGGCCGCACAGTTCCGCCTGTCCCGCCGGGGAGTCGAGCCCGGAGCTGAAGAAGACCGACGTCCACAGCTGCTTGTAGACACCTGTGGTGTCCGAATCGAGCAGGCTCTGCCCGAAGAGCGACGACTCCAGGTCATTCCAGGTGATGTCGGCCGCGATCGCGTCCACGCGCTCGTCGTAGCCACCAAGGAGCAGCGCGAGGGCTCCGCCGTACGAGCCGCCTGCCACGCCGACGACGGGATCGCCGGGCGCCTCAAGGCGCACGGTGTCCAGGCCGGCGAGGTAGTCGATGAGGGCGGAGGCGTCGGCGACCTCGAATTCGGGGGAGTTCATCGAGATGAGTCCGCTGGAATCGCCGAACCCGCGTGCGGTGTAGGCGAGCACGACGAAGCCCGCCTCGACGAGGAGTTGCGCCTCCTCCGCGACGCTCTGCTTCGTCCCGCCGAACCCGTGCGCGAGCAGGACGGCGGGGGCCGGGGTCACCTGCGGGACGTAGACGTCGACGTCGAGTTCCACCGGGGTCGGATCCGACGCGGATGTCGCCGCGCCCGGGAGCCGCAGCGGCTCCGGGTTGGCCTCGGCCAGCACGGCCGGAGCAGCGGCGAGCATGGCTGCGGCCAGCAGGGCGACCGCGGTGCTCCCGAGGATCGCCCTCCTCACGCCGCGCGCCGTGTCGTGAGGGGACCAGCGTGGGGGTGTCCGATAGAATGAACAATGTTCATATTTTGACCTTGGCAGACCAGGTGAACGCTGTCAACATTGGAGCGTGATGAGTCGCACGTACCACCACGGGGCCCTTGCCGAGGCCATGGTCGAGCAGGCGCTCACCGAGGTCCGGGTCCGCGGTGCCGACCAGGTGTCCCTCCGCGGGATCGCCCAGGCCCTCGAGGTGTCCCCTTCGGCCGCCTACAACCACTTCCCCGACAAGGAAGGGCTGCTGCAGGCTGTCGGTGCCTGCGGACTGGCGGCCCTGGATGAGCGCATGGCGCGTGTCCTGGCGGCGCACTCCTCTGACACCGCGGCTGCAGCTCGAGCCCGCTTCCTCGGCCTCGGCCGCGCCTACCTGGCCTTCGCGGTCGACGAGACACATCTGTTCCAACTGACCTTCGGGCCGATCTGCGCGCCGAAGCACGTGCCGCCCGAAGAAGCCGGTCCGTATCGCAAACTCGTGGCATCCCTGGAGGATCTCGACCGGTGGGAGCTCCTCAAGCCCGGCATTCGCCCGGGACTCGACCTGACGGTGTGGGCGGCCACGCACGGAATGGCGACGCTCCTGGTGGAGGGTGCTGTGCCTTCGGAGGGTGTTGAGGGATTTCTCGGATCCCTGTCGCGGCTGGTTCTCGTCGAGGGTGCCGTGCAAGCCGATCCCCTCACGTTCGACCCGTCGGGGGAGGTCGCGAGATGAGTGATGCGACCAGGTGGCTGGTGGCGTTCGCGTTCATCTCTCTGCCGACCATTGCTTTCGGTGGGTACTTCCTGCTGTCGATCCTCAAGCGGCAAGCGGGAACGGAGAACATCACGACCGTCCAGCGGGACTACTTCCGAGCCGGCCACGCACATGCGGGCGTTCTCGTGCTCCTCGCCATCGTCGGACTGTTGGTGCTGGACTACTCGCGGTTCCCGGAGTGGGCGGTGTGGGTGCTGCGCGTCGGGCTGCTCGTGTCGCCCCTGCTGATCTCCGGGGGATTCTTCGGAGGCGCGCCACGCACCCCCGATGGTCCGCCCGGACCACTCGTGAAGCTGATCCCCGTCGGTGCCGTCATTTTCGGCCTGTCCACCTTGGGAGTCGGTGTCAGTCTGCTGGTCTCGTTCTGACAGGGGGAGTCGGCTATCGGGGCGATCCGGCAGCACTGATGTCGTCGAGGATGTCGCCCCAGAGCCGCTCGCTGCCACGGCGGAAATAGCCCATGTGCCCAATGCTCGAACGCCCGATCTCATTGGGCCGTAGGTCACGAATCCTCCGCCTGCTGTTGATGTAATGAGGGAAGAAGGCATCGCGAGCGGCCGGTGAGCTCCAGCGATCGTCGGTGGCATTGACCGCGGTGATCGGTGCGGTTACCCGAGCGAACAACGCGTGCATCTCCACAGACACATCCGGGTCCTGGAACCAGTAGTCCGGATATCGGCACCAACGCTTCCATTGTCGATACACCCCCAGGGGCAGATCCTCGCCGAGACCAAAGCGCTTCCACGCGAGGTAGCCGGCCGAGCCCACCACCACCGGACCGAGGACGTTCCACAGGAGTGCGACTCGGAGACGCTCGGCACGGGGCATCCACCCGTGCCAGCCGCTTCCGCTCCCGAGGGCATACATGCTCAAGACTCGTGTGGGGTCGGGCAGAAGGCCCAAGGCGTGACCGCCAAAGGAATGGGCAACGAGATGGACGGGACTCTCGCCCGCGAAGTGCTCCAGCACGCCAGCGAGATCCAGGCGCCCCCAATCGCGGTAGTCCATGTCGAATCCACGCAGTGAGGCCGGTGCCGAACCCCCGACACCGCGGTAATCGAAGGTGATGACGTCGAAGCCCGACCTGTTCGCGTAGTCAGCGAAGTTCCAGTAGAAGCCCTGGGGCACTCCGGTGGCGCCGGCGACCACGAGCCGCGCGGCCGAGTGGGGCAGCCGAAAGTGGCCCACGGCGACGGGGAAGCCATCGAGGGCGTGGACGACGAGGTACTGCGACCCCGGACTTCCTGTCATGTAGCCCCCTCGGGACATGTAGCCCCCTCGGGTCAGAATCTAGTACGATCGTCCTAATCAGGGGGGTGGATGTGCGGGGAACGCGCGACCGGATGGTTGCCGCGGCGGCAGGTCTCTTCCGGGACCAGGGCTTCGACGGGACCGGGTTCCGCGACATCGTCGAGGCCGCCGGCACCACCCCGGGAGTGATCTACCACCACTTCCCAGGTGGCAAGACCGAGCTCGGTGTTGCGGTCACCGATGCCGTGGGTCACCGGATCGCAGCAGGAGTCGAGGCCCTGTGCGCCGCTATGCCGCCGCGTGACGCGGTCACCGGTCTTCTCGACATCGTCGAGCGTAACTTGCTCATGGGCGACGTCCGTCCTGGATGCCCCATCGTTGCGATTGCCATGTCGTCCGATGATCCAGACGGCACGTTGCGGGCGGCGAGCGATGCCTTCTTCACGCGTGTGCGCAACGCCGTGAGCGAATGTCTCGTGCGCCACGGAGTGGATCGGACCGACGCTGAGTCGTTCGCCGCCCTCGCCGTCTCGGCATGCGAGGGCGCCATCATCCTCAGTAGAGCGCGCAGTGACTCCGAACCCTTCAACGCGACTCGAGCGGCCCTGATGCGGAACATCGATCACCTCACCGGAAGGGAAACACGATGACAGATCAGCCAAGCAGCCCGGTTCGGGCTGAGATTCTGGATACCGGAGATGAGCGCATGGTCTCCGCGCAGATAGAGATCGACGCACCTGCGGAGGTCATCTTCGACATTCTGATCCAACCCCGACGCCACCCGGAGATCGATGCTTCCTCGAGCGTGCAGAGCGTCATCGAGGGTCCCGAACGGCTGGGTCTCGGTGACACGTTCAAGGTCCGGATGAAGATCCGCATCAGGTACTGGGTCACGAACACCGTGCTGGAGTTCGAACCGAATCGGCGCATCACCTGGGCCCACCTGCTGGGCAACCGCTGGACCTACGAGCTGACTCCCCTGACCAACGGGCACACGCTCGTCCGCGAGACGAACAACATCCGCGCCGCCGGATGGAAGGCCTCGCTGTCACCTGTAGGTCGCAATCCGAAGATCGGCGAGAAGTCGATCGCCAAGTCGCTGGTGCGCCTCAAGCTGCTGGCCGAACAGGAATCCGGCGCGTGAGTTCGCGCACAGCGCGACAGCGGGCGTGGTGGATCGCCTGGCTTCAGGTCGTTCTCGTGCTGCTGATCGGCTACGCCCTCGTCCTGGTCTTCGGCGGATCCCTCGCGGAGAAGATGTTCTCCGCCTTCGGATTCGGGCCGCCCGCAGATGTGACCTCGGCCGAGATCTCCGCGTATCTCAGGCTGCCGTATGCCGTCCTCGGCGCCGTCCTGGCCGGTTGGGCAGTGCTCATGCTCGTGGTTGTCAGGGGACCCCTGAGCGAAGGCTCTCCGTGGGCGCTCACGGCGCTCGCCGCTGCCTTGGCCGTGTGGTTCGTCCTGGACACGGGAATGTCCTTCGTTCTCGACTATCCCATGCACGCCCTGTTCAACGTCCCCTTCGCTCTTGCCCTGGGATTGCCGCTGTGGCGCCTTCGCGTCGAACCGATGCCCCAGGGGCCCGAGGCAGCCTCACGCGCGTAGGGCGACTCGCGCGCACGTGAGGTGGCCTCGGAGAAGAGTTGCATAAATGCTATGTAGCATTTATGCTGCGTTCATGGGGCGAAGGACCAAGGCGGAGGAAGACCCGGTCTACAGCCGGCTCGAGCAATGGCGGCTGGACCGCGGCCTCACACGCCAGGAGTTGGCCGATGCGGTGTCTGTCCACTACCAGACCATCGGCTACCTCGAGCGCGGTGAGTATTCACCGAGTCTCGCGCTCGCACTTCAGATCGCGACAGTCCTTGATGTTCCGCTCGAGGAGATCTTCTCCCTGCGTCCGTTCACCGAGTCCCGAAGAGGAGTCTGATCATGCCGCATCTGCCCACGACCTGGAAGGAACGCAAGGAAGCGGACCTGGAACGCAAAGTCGAGCGAACTCAGACTGATCAGCGCTTCCAGTGGTTGCGAACGCGCGGGGCGCGTCGGGTGGTGGTGATCGTCGGCGGACTCCTTCTGTGCGCTCTTGTGCCGGGGTACGCGCAAGGTGGCTCTCTCGTGGGCACGAGCATCTTGATCGCCACGTGGGTCTGTTGGTTGGCCTTGAGGGTCTCGGTGCGCACCGTCGCCGATCTACCCGACCGTTTCCTCGACGAACGCCAACGAATGCTTCGAGACCGGGCCTACCGTGGGGCCTTCGTCATCTATGCATCGACTGTGAGCGCTCTGGTCACCGTCGGACTCATCGCCTTCATCATGGTGCAGGAGAACGATCAGGTGACCCTGACAACGACGTGGGTTCAGGCCTTCGGTCTTGGGGTATTCGTGGTCACTCTGCCGATACTCCTCCCGAGCATGGTGGTGGCATGGCGCGATCCGGGAGAAGTGCGCGACTAGGGCGTGTCGGCGGCGCGGAGGTCGTCGAGCGATCCGCCGGATGAAATGCATGAGTCGTGCTCAGCGTTGCCGACGGCAGCTCATGGGTAGATTGCCGTCATGAGTGCGCTGTCGTCCGGGCAGATCATGCTGGCCGCGGCGCTCATCTTCGGACTGGCGACCGCCAGCCAGATCATCGCCCCCCGGCTGCGAATCCCCTCATTGATCCTGCTGCTGCCTGCAGGCTTCCTCCTCGGGCTCGCCGCCCCGCAGCTCCGCATGGACTCCGTTCTCGGTGCCGCGTTCCCGGTGGTCGTGGATCTGGTTGTGGCGGTGATCCTGTTCCACGGAGGACTGGAGCTCACGGCGATCAAGCTGGAGGACGCCGACCGCAGGATCGTGCGCCGAATGGTCTGGGTCGGGGGAGCGCTGACGTTCCTCGGAGCGACGGTGGCCGCGTACCTGATCCTCGGCTTGAGCTGGTCCATCGCGTTCATGCTGGGTGCGATCGTCATCGTCTCCGGTCCCACGGTGGTCACGCCGATCCTGGACTTCGCGGGCCTGCGCGGCAGGGTTCGCAGCGTCCTGCAATGGGAGGGGACTCTGCTCGATCCCCTCGGGGCACTCGTCGCTGTCGTGGTGTTCCAGGTGATTCGGGCGAGCGGCGAGGAGACGGTCGGCGAGACCGTGGCCAGTTTCGTCGGCGGCATTCTGGTCGGGATCGTCGCTGCGGCGGTCGGTGTCGTGCTCTTCGTCGTGGGCGGGAAGCTGGTCCGGGGCAGTGAGCTGCTGGGCACCCAGGTGCTGCTGGGGTCGGTGATCGTCGTCGCCGGACTCGCGAACTTCCTGGCCGCCGAGACCGGGCTGCTCGCCGCCCTCCTCATGGGTATGGCAGCTCCGCGGATCGCTCGGAGGTTCGGCGCATCGCTGGACAGTTCCGAGCCCTTCTTCGGCACGCTTGTCTCCATCGGGATCGGCGTCCTGTTCATCTCCATCGCTGCACTGGTTCCCGCTGCCACGGTGGCTACCGTCCTGTTGCCCACCCTGGCGCTTTCCGCGGTGCTGATTCTCGTGATTCGCCCCCTCGTCGCCCTCGTGGGAACGGCTCGCTCCGATCTCACCCGGCGTGAGCGGGTCTTCATCGCGTGCATGGATCCCCGCGGCATCGTGGCTCCGGCAACGGCCTCCAGCATCGGTGCTGCGCTGATCGCCCTCAAGGTCGAGGGGGCGGAGGATCTGCTGCCCATCGCCTTCCTGGTGGTCGCGGTCACGGTGGCTGTCTACGGTCTTGGAGCGGTACCTCTCGCGCGGGTCCTGCGCCTGAAGGGGAATTGACGGAGCTTCTCACCGAACGCGGGTTCGTCTAGTAGACATGTGACATGGACATTCGCATGTATGGCGCCGAATGGTGTGGGGACTGCCGCCGGACCAAGGCTCAGTTGGACTCGCTTGGGGTCGCCTACGAGTACCTCGATGTCGAGCATGATGATGCCTTGCGCGATGAGGCCATTGCCATCGCTGGTCGTCAGTCGATCCCCGTGGTCGTCCTGCCCGACGGCAGCCACATGGTGGAGCCGTCCAACCCGGACCTTGAGGCACGCCTGAGGGACCTGAAGATCATCGGCTGATCCTGCTGCTCTCTCCGCGGGGATGCCCCTGGCGTCGAAGTGCCTCGACCGTCCAGCGGCACGACGGCCGGTGCGCTCACGTCATTCGTCCGCCGCACCTGCCTTGCGCCCACTAGGCAGGACCATGCGATTCCCGCGCGCGCTCTGGCTGGAGCGTGGTCAGCCTGTGCCGTGAGGTTTTCGGCCTCGGCCCGGCGAACGTCCGCGCCGCGGGGTCGAATGGCGCCTTCTTCTGCCAGGCAGCATCCGTTCGACGTCGAGCGCAGCGTGCGCATCGGATCGCCTGAGCACCTCGACCGGGCTCGGTCGACCTCAGGTTCGAAGGGAGCTCATCCGCCGATCTCGGCAGCCTCGCCCACGGTGAAGGGCAGCAGCTCGTTGTAGTTCGCCGGGAGGACGTCGTGCGGATGCCCTCCGGCCGCCCAGACATCGTCCTACCGCGACAGCGCGATGTCGACGATCGTTCGTATGGGCTCGGGATGCCCGACGGGGGCAAGGCACGCGAGTGAGTGTGTGCTGGCGGGTCGCAGCATCATGCGCACTGAGGCCATCACTCTTCGACCCGTGACGGCGCTCGCCTGTTGCGCGTTACCCCTCTCGGCCCGCTAGACGTCGAGCGAGATCCCGTGCGTCGCGGACTCTGCCGCGATCGGGATCGAGTTTGCAGCTGGTGAACAGGCCGTCATAGACGAGCATGATGTCCCGCGCGAGTGCAGCGTCGCCCTGCGCGGCGGAGGAGAAGAAGTCGAGCATGCGGGCGCGGTACTTGCGCACTTCGTCGACGACTGGCGCACTTGTGGGCATCTCGGTCAATGCGTTGGTGAACGGGCAACCGAAGAACTCCCCGTCTGCCAAGGTGATATCGAGCAGATCGAAGGGGATGGCAATGTCGTGTCCTCGCCTTGAGATCTCGTTGTCGAGTGCCGCCTCGAACTGTCCCCGCAGGTCAGCAAGGTAGGCGACGACCAACTGCTCCTTGCTCGGGAAATGGTGGTAGAGGGATGCTTTGGCGATCTGTGCCTGCTCGACGATGAGGTCGATTCCCGTGGCGCTGATGCCTCGCGCGTAGAACAGATCACGGGCCGTCGTCAAGATCCGATCCCGGGCGGGTGCCTTCGTTGCCCGGGGCATGCCTTGACACTAACAGACAGGTCTGTCTATCGTGAAGATCCGTTGGGCACCTAAAGGAGACCCATGTACGCGCGAGCTGCCCTGATCACCGCGACCCTGGCCCTTGTCGTTGCCGGGTGCGCGTCTCCGCCGGCCGATGCCCCGGCCTCCTCCGCGACCCCGGACGCCTCACAGGGGAGCACGCCCTCTGAGGCCCCGGCGCCGCCTGCGGAGACGGCTGCTTCGGTGGAGACGAATGCCCCGGAAAAGTCGGAGGAACCACCTAGCGACGCGGCACCGTCAGGGCCAGGCTCCTACATCACGCTTGCCGAGTATGACGCCGACAAGGGTGCCTACGGCTTAACCGATGTGGTGCTGTTCTTCAACGCCGAGTGGTGCTCGACGTGCAAGGTGGCACGCGACAACATCGAGGCAGACCTCGCCGGCATTCCCTCGGACTTGACGATCGTGGTCGTCGACTTCGACACGGCCAACGACCTGAGGCAGAAGTACGGCGTGACCTTGCAGCACACCTTCGTCCAGGTTGACGCTGACGGGAACGAACTCGCCAAGTGGTCGGGCACCGTCACGGCCGATGAGATCGCCCAGAACACGGTGTGATGCTCCTTCTGCTGGGGGCTCTGATGGCGGGAGTCCTGACGACGCTCGCTCCATGTGTCCTTCCGCTGTTGCCGGTGATCGTGGGCGGCTCGCTTGACGAGTCGAGCAAGCGGGCACGTGGCCGTGCCTACGTGATCACGGCATCCCTAGGCGCATCCGTCGTGCTCTTCACCCTTGTCCTCAAGGCCAGTACCGCCCTCATTGGCATTCCCACCTCGGTCTGGCAGTGGATCAGCGGGTTGATCCTCATCGCTCTGGGGGTCGTCTCCGCATTCCCCTCGCTATGGGACTACGTGTCGATGCGCCTGTCGCTGCAGCAGCGCAGTGCGGAGCGCCTTGCCTCAGCGCGGCAGCGCGAGGGAAACGCCGGCGCCATCCTCACCGGAGCCGCCCTCGGACCGGTCTTCACCTCTTGCAGCCCGCTGTATGGCTACGTGATCGTGACGGTGCTCCCGGCTTCGCTAGGCCAGGGAATCGCATTGCTCATCGCCTACGTCATCGGACTCTGCGGCACCCTGCTCGCCATTGCCCTGCTGGGACAGCGACTTATCGGTGCGGCTCGGTGGGCCGCAGACCCCCACGGATGGTTCCGACGCGGCCTCGGGTGGATCTTCATCCTCGTCGGAATCGCCATCATCGCCGGATGGGACAAAGACCTGCAGACGTGGGTGATTGAAAACTCGCCCATCCGACCCTGGGAACTGGACGCAGAATTCATTCCCCAGGGCTAGACGCAGTTGTTATGTGTTGCGCTTGGGAATGGGCTTGCCAACCCGCTTTGCGAATGACTCCTCCGCCTTCTGGTACGCGAGGGTCAGCAAGGGTGTGAGATCACGCATCGTCCCTTCCGTGGGAGAAAGCACCTGGACCCAACCCATCCACGCGTACACGGGATGGGGAGTCAGCTCGTTCAGGGACGTGAAGTCATGGCCTGTGGGAACGACCGCGCCCTTGCTCGGTCGTGCGGGCCGAGGTCCGAAGAATTGTTCATAGGTGGTCGGAGGAAGTCCGAAAGACAGCCGAAAGACTCCCGTGCGATTAAGGCGCGATGCCCTGTCGTTCTCGCCGTCATGTTCCTTGATGGTGACGAAGTAGACGCCGCTCTTGAGTGCGTTGCCAGGGTTATAGAACAGCGACGTCTCACCCCACGTTGCCCGGGAAACCAGGCTCTGGAACGCGTGGGTGATTCGTTGGATCGCTGACTCGGCGGTCATG
>Ga0315906_10006292_pt1 | contig 14721 bp, 12 predicted proteins | sample LakEriMetagenome_4_FD_203526 | JGI IMG/M metagenome (GOLD analysis project Ga0315906, IMG submission 203526) | Freshwater fungal communities from buoy surface, Lake Erie, Ohio, United States - Buoy 2 MA122 | ecosystem: Environmental > Aquatic > Freshwater > Lake > Lake biofilm | place: USA...
AATAGCACTCTTTGCTTTCTTGGAATAATATTCCTCTTTGCATGAATGCCTTAAGGTTCTGCCTGGCTGTATCATAAACAAGTTGCGAATAGAGGTCTGTCGTGTCGGGCAGATCGATCTCACTTTTAGTGATGTGCAGGAAAGAGTTCGGGTTACCTTGGGCTTCAATTTTGGCCTCCTGGCTATTCAGCACATCATAAGGGCGAGATGCGACCGATTTAGCGAAATTAACTTCCGGTCTTAATGCTTTGAATGGCCTAATTTTTATCATATTCTGACTTCTGTTATTATTGGTTGGATAATTTGTAATCATTGAAATCCTGCATAGCCCTTACTAGTGCTTTCACGCTATTTAATGGAAGTGCATTATATAGGGAAGCCCTGAACCCCCCCACGGACCTGTGTCCTTTGATCCCCATTATTCCCATGGTTTGAGTGAATTCAAGAAATGAATTTTCTAATGAAGGATCTTCGGTGACAAAGCAAACATTGGTGAAACTTCTGTCTTCTTTGTTGACGGTTCCTCGGAAAAGAGGATTGCGATCGATCTCCTCATACAGCATCATTGCTTTTTCCTTATTCTGCATTTCCATCGCCGGTATACCTCCCTGTTCCTTGATCCATCTGAGGTTCAGCATACTTACATACACAGCAAAAACGGGCGGTGTGTTGAGCATGCTTTTTTCCCTGATATGGTTTTTATAATCCATGATGGCAGGAATCTTTCTTTTGATCTTACCAAGGATCCTAGGATTGATCACTACCAGTGTGACTCCCGCGGGACCCATGTTTTTTTGCGCACCGGCATAAAGAAGATCAAAAGAATTGAAAGATAGTTCTCTGCTGAAAATATCGCTGCTCATGTCTGCGACCATGGGGACAGACATTCTGGGAATTTTCTTCCACTGGGTTCCGTAAATAGTATTATTGGTAGTCAGATGGAAATATCGGGCATCATTGGGTACTGCAAAATCATTCGGGATAAAACGGTATCCGCTTTCCCTGGAAGAGCAAGGAATTTCTACCTTGCCGAAGTTTTCTGCCTCCTTGATAGCTTTATGGCTCCAAACGCCCGTATCAGCATAGGCTGCTGAATCCCTTTCGTCCAGAAGATTCAGCGGCACCTGCATGAACTGTGTGGAAGCGCCGCCATGAAGGAATAATACCTCATGGTCACCGTCCAGCTGCATCAATTCCCTGACCAGCGCCCTTGCTTCCTCCATCACTTCCGTGAATTTTGGGGTTCTGTGTCCATATTCCAGGATGGACATGCCCGACTGATTGAATTCCAGTATAGCAGAGGCAGAACTTTCCAGCACCTCAAGAGGAAGTGTGGCAGGACCGGCGTTGAAATTGTGAACTCTTTTACTGAAAATCTCCTGAACATTCATGCAGGGCGCAAATGTATGAAATTAAAAGGGGATAGATTTTTGCAATTGTAATCAGGTGATTTTCATTGACATTCCTCCAATTCCCCCAAAATCTTACCTGACCGCCAATGTCTGTTTAACTGATCCCATTCCTCCTTTTCCTGTTCGCTCATCTCCTGGCGGGTTGCGGTTGTAAGCTCAGGTTGACCCGCATTCAACCATGCGGTATACCAGAAGGATGCTACGGAAAAAATCGCCAGTCTCATTCTTCTTTCCACCATTCCATTTATTTCAAGAGCATATTTTTCTGAAAAGGCCCTTGAATATTGCCGTATGACCTGACCATTTCTTTCTTCAAAAGAATATTTCATGTCTTCCCGGAACTCCTTGGTCAACTTCTTTTCAAATTGCAAAACGCTGTCTGAAGCCTTGGCACTTTCCAACACTCTTTCCCAGATATATGCTGATGGGTTCTCTATGTATTTCGCTTTTCCCAGCAGAAAGTCAAAATCCTTTGCCAGTAATTCAGGGATCCTTCCTTCCCAAAATCCATGAATTCCCTTCTGACCGGTGAATTGTCCGTTATGATTACTGTTCGCATGCAATGGAACATGCGCGTCGCTGATATAATGCCCTAATTCGGCACAATTTTTCAATATTCTAGGATAGTCCTTTTCCCTGAAGGCATTTGTGAGGCGATGTAGCATTATCGTCACATGCCATGGTACAATTCCGTATTTCTGCAAACTGTCCTCTGAGAACTTTTGTACAGCTTTCTTCCAGTCCCTGGGAAGTTCTTCAAAAGGGTATTTTCCATAATGATCAATATCTATATAGTGCCTTGGGCCCTCTTCTTTGATCGCATACCTTCTTTTATCCGGATCCACCGCATGCTCGGTCAGCCAATCAATATTTTTTTTAAGGAATGGCAACATTGCAGGCGGTAAAAGAAAGACAGCGTAATAGTTGATCTGTTTGTGTCCATAAAATCCCCAGCAATAGCTATGAAGAAAGGAAAGGCAGGCCAATGCCGTCAGTGTGGCAGATCTCATCGGGTAGGGTTTGGCCAAAATTACGGTAACGCACTCAGGTCTTGACTGAATCTTCTACAATATCGGTAACCCCTCCGCTGACGGCAAACTTCATCGTTTGTGCACTACTGATATGGGTGATGGGCTTTATTCGTGATTTAGGAATCACATATACATTGCCTGCTACTGAATAAGCCATTGGAATATACACAGCCACATAGTCTTTCAGGCCAAAATCTGCCATATCATCTCTTGTTACAAACCCCATCCTCCAAACGTCATTATCATCCACGTTAGCGAGTACATTTTGGGTGAATTTTTTTTTGTTTCCGGCGAAAGCTTCCACAAAATCCCTGGTGGTAGTGTAAATATGTTTTATGCCCGGCATTTTCTGTAATACCCTGTCCATGAAACTGACAATCCTTCCGGTAATAAAAAAAGAACTGAAATAACCAATCAGCAGGATAATGACAATTATCATCAGAAAACCAAGTCCATAATTTTGAACGCGAACTTTTCCTTCAGTATCTGTGAAAGTAAAGATAGGAATCAGATTATCTATGCCTGATATGATGAAGTAGATAGAATAAATGGTGATCGTCACCGGAGCGAGAATCAGCAGGCCCTGCAAGAAATACGGTATGATACTCGAAATTCTGAAACCCTTTTTCATGAAATTTGATTTATGCTGCAAAGATAGCTATGGGCGATCAACGGAAATGACTCCTTTCCGAAGCGTAGACCCAAAAGAAACTTTGGTAACTATAAAAGTTTCCATAGTTTTGCGGCCCAATGTCAAATCCTGAGATCATAGAAAGGATCAGAACGGCTGCCCATAGTCTTTTCATACGATATGGCGTGCGCGCGGTCAGTATGGATGAAATTGCCAACCACCTAGGAATCAGCAAAAAGACGATATATCAGCATTTTAAAGACAAGGACGAGCTGGTGTTGACTGTTACGCGTGACAATATCCTTGAGAATCAAATGGTATTCCTTTCCTCCACCAAGCAGGCAACTAATGCCGTTCAGGAGATTTTGCTGGCAATGGAGCAGTCGGAAGCCTTACTTAGCAGCATGAATCCTTCCCTGATTTTCGAATTGAAAAAATACCATCCGCGCGCCTATTCCGTTTTTTTCAAATTCAAGAATGAATTTCTTGCAGACCTCGTGCATCAGAATCTGAAACGAGGTATCCGCGAGGGTTTTTATAGGCCGGATCTGGATATCGATATAGTTTCCAGATTCAGGGTGGAAAGCATGATGTTGCCATTTGATCCGGAATTCATGTCAACATTAAGATCAAATTTAGTTAAGGTAAAGATGGAGATACTACAGCTTTATCTCTATGGTCTTGTTACACCTAAGGGTTACAAGCTGTTGGAAAAGCAATTGAAAAAGGGTTTAAAAAAATAAATTTTCACTACATGGGTATTGTCAGGATGATTTTTGCCATCGGTTTATTAATGATCGGATTTACCACTGTTGCTCAGAAGGTGAACCAACTATCGATTTCCCAAGCAGTTGACTATGCCATGTTGCATTCAACGGTTGTGAAAAACGCATTGTTGGACATCAAGATTCAGCAGCAGTCCAATCGGGAGATCACTGCTTTGGCTTTTCCTCAGTTGCAGACCTCGCTGACCATGAACGATTATCTTGAAATTCCCACCAGTCTTGTTCCGGGCGAGTTCGCCGGCGGGGCTCCCGGCACCTTTCTACCCATTCGTTTCGGTACAAAGTACAATGTCACCGGATCGGTGGAGATGAGCCAAATCCTTTTTGATGGTCAGATATTCATAGGTCTGCAGGCTCGTAAGGCTGCCATGGAGTTTTCCAGCCGCCAGGCAGAAGTGACCAAGGAAATGATAAAGGTCAATGTGATGAAGCTCTATTACCAGTTGCTGGTTGGGAAGAAGCAGCTAGGTTCTCTGGAAGCCAATATCGAAAGATTTGAAAAGTTACTGAATGATACAAGAGTAATTTTTAAAAACGGATTTGCTGAAAAACTCGATGTGGACAAGGTGAGTGTGCAACTCAATAATCTGCAAACCGAAAAGACCAGGGTGACAAGCTTGTTGGAAGCAGGCAATGCTGCATTGAAATTCCTTTTGAATATGCCGCAGGCCGATCAGTTGGTACTTACCGACTCGATTTCCGAGAACACCCTGACTGCAACAGGCTTTACTGACAGTGTCAGTTATTCAAAAGTCAAAGAGTACATGCTATTGGAAACGGGATACAAGCTATCCAAATACAATGTCAAAAGGTATCAATTCAGCGCGTATCCTACGGTCGCTTTTTTTGCCAGTTATAATCGTAATGCGCAGCGTTCTGAATTTGATTTTCTAAAGACCGGAAATTGGTTTCCTGCCTCATTACTTGGGCTCAAGCTTCAGATACCTATATTCGGTGGGTTCGCACGGCAATCAAGAATTGATAAGGCGAGGCTTGAATTAGAAAAAACCGAAAACAGCCTCGAGCAGTTGAGGCAGAATATTGACAACAATGAAACTCAGGCCCGATTAAGGATTCTTTCTGCTATTTCAACGGTTGAGGCGCAGAAAAAAAATATGCAGTTGGCGGAGCAAGTGTATGCTGTGACCAAGCTCAAATACGAGCAGGGACTGGGAAGTCAGCAGGAGATTTACAATGCACAGACGGAACTTAAACTTGCGCAGAACAATTATTATGCGGCCTTATATGATGCAGTAATTGCTGACGTTGACTATAGAAAAGCAACCGGAAATCTTTAGTAACTATACATAAAACACTAAGCATGAAAGATGTTTCAAAAATGTTCTTGTCCATTATGATACTATCTCTGGTAGTATCATGTGGTAAATCAAACAAACAGGAAGCTGCCGGAGACTCAGCAAGAAAATCGCTGGAAAAGCTGAAAGCCGAAAGAGCCAAAATTGATGCAGATATCGAGAAGCTTCAGGCAGCTATTGATGCCAGTAATCCTGATGCAGCAAATAAGGCAAGACTCGTGGATCTGGCTACTGTCAATAGTATCAGTTTCAGACATTATATCGACCTGCGCGGAACAGTGGATGCAGAGGATATTTCCTACATATCACCCCGTTTAGGTCCGGGTCAGGTAAAACAGGTTCTGATAAAACAGGGTCAGCAGGTTCGAAAAGGGCAATTGTTGCTCAAGCTGGATGATGCATTGGTAAGACAGCAAGTCACTGCCGCCACTCAGCAATTGCAGGGAATCAAGACGCAGCTGGGACTAGCGAAAACATTATTCGAAAGGCAAAAAAATCTTTGGGATCAAGGTATCGGAACCGAAGTGCAGTTGATCAGCGCCCGCACTAATATGGAGTCGATCGAAAATCAGCTTCGCTCCTCTACCGAGCAAGTAAAGGTTGCCCAGGAGCAACTGCGCGCACTGAATATTTACAGTGATGTGGATGGTGTGGCTGATATAGTAAATATCAATGTAGGAGAGACCTTCACCGGTATGACTCAGGCAGGCCCTCAGATAAAGATCGTCAATATCAAACAACCAAAAGTGGTGATCAGCATACCGGAGAATTATGTCGGAAAAATGAAAAAAGGAATTCCGGTAGAAGTTTATATTCCGGATGCGGACAAAAAATTCAGTACCACACTTTCGCTGATCAGTCAGTCTATCGATCCGGTACTCAGAGGATTCATTGCAGAAGCAAAGTTGCCGCGCGATGCCAGCCTGAAACCTAATCAGGTGGCGGTGGTACAAATACTTGATTATAACGCCGCGAATGCGGTAGTGGTGCCTGTCAATACCATTCAAACCGATGAAGCGGGAAAGTATGTATTTGTGGCAGAGAAATCTGGTACCAAACTGTTGGCAGCAAAGCGTGCTGTCAGCCTGGGAGAAATCTATAAAGACAGTGCCGAGGTCCTATCTGGCCTGTCAGCCGGAGATCAGTTGGTAATTCTTGGATATCAGAATTTATATAAAGGACAATTGATCTCCGCCAGGGGGAATTGATCTTCATTAACAGAGAAAGAAAAATCATTTTATGAGTGCTTTAAAGGATATCAGGGATAAGTTCAAGGAATTCAGACCCACTAGTTGGGCGATTGATAATAGGACGGCCGTCTATTTTATCGCTATTTTGATCTCCGTTTATGGGTTAATGAAATTTAATTCACTTCCGAAGGAACAGTTTCCCGATATCGTTGTTCCAACTATCAGTATCACCACCGTATATGTTGGAAACTCTCCCAAGGATATTGAAAATCTCGTCACTCGCCCAATTGAGAAAAAACTAAAAGGGATCAGTGGTGCCAAAGTGAAAAAGATCACATCGGTATCACAATCTGATTATAGTCTCATTATTGTGGAATTTGATACGGATGTAAAAACCGATTTAGCTAAGCAAAAGGTGAAGGATGCCATTGATAAGGCCAAAACGGATCTTCCCAACGATCTCACATCACAGCCGGATGCACAGGAGTTCGCCTTCAGTGAAATGCCGATCATGTATGTGAATGTGAGCGGAGACTATGATGGCATCCAGCTAAAGCGATATGCTGAAAAATTGCAAGATCGTTTTGAGGGGTTACCTGAAATAACCAGGGCGGAGATCGTAGGAGCCCCTGAGAGGGAAATTCAAGTGAATGTGGATCCTTTCAAGATGCAGGTTGCCCGCATCAGCTTCATGGATATCAGCAATGCCATCAGCAGGGAGAACTATGATATTACCGGGGGGCAACTTGAAGTTGGTGGCATGAAACGCACATTGAAAGTTAGGGGACAATTCAATAGTATCAAAGACCTAGATGCCATTGTGGTCAGAAGCAGCGCTCAGGGCTCTTCCGTTTATCTGCGTGATATTGCGAAGCTGGTGGATACCATCAAGGAAAGTGAGAGTTATGCGAGACTGGATGGGAAAAATGTGGTCACATTAAACATTGTTAAGCGTGCAGGAGAAAATCTGATTGCTGCAGCTGGCAAGATCAAGGATATAGTGGCAGAGATGCAGCAGCAAGAAGATCTTCCTGGCGACCTTAAAGTTGTAATCACCGGAGATCAAAGTAAGGCAACTGCAACTTCTTTCAATGAATTGGTAAATACCATCATCATTGGGTTCATACTGGTTTTGTTAGTATTGATGTTTTTCATGGGGGTGACAAATGCCTTTTTTGTAGCCCTTAGCGTTCCACTAAGCGTTTTTGTTGCCTTTCTATTCTTGCCGCTGGCAGATTCAATAGTAGGTACAGGAATCACGCTCAACTTCATTGTGTTGTTCGCATTGTTATTCGGATTAGGCATCATCGTGGATGATGCCATAGTTGTGATTGAGAACACTCATAGGATTTACCAAAACGGGAAAGTGCCTGTCATAAGAAGTGCCAAAGAAGCTGCCGGTGAAGTTTTCATTCCGGTGCTGGCAGGTACAGCCACCACATTGGCTCCTTTTTTCCCATTACTTTTCTGGAAGGGCATCATCGGTAAATTCATGATATATCTGCCTACCATACTGATTCTAACACTGGCTGCATCTCTAATAGTGGCATTTATTTTCAATCCTGTATTCGCCGTCAGTTTCATGAAACCTGAGGGCAAGGCTGATCAGGAATCCAAGTCTGCTATTTTCAAGAAATGGTGGTTCGGTACAGGAATCATTCTAGGGATATTTTCGCACCTGTCAGGCTTTCATGCATTTGGAAATTTATCATTCCTCCTGCTTGCTCTTGTGCTACTCAATCGTTTTGTGCTCAATGGAGTAATACATCATTTTCAACACAAGACGCTTCCTTCACTCATGGATAAGTATGAAAAACTGTTGCGCTGGGTATTGAAGGGGAAACGACCTGTAATGATGATCGTCATCATGTTTCTGATGCTTCCTGTTTCCATCACTCTAATGGTGATGAGGGGAAACAAAATGACTTTTTTCCCCTCCGGTGATCCGAATTTCATTTATGTATATCTGAAGATGCCAATAGGTACAGATGTAAAAGTAACCGATTCTATTACCAGGATATTAGAGCAGAAGGTTTATCGTGTATTGGAGAGCGAGCGCCCCGGAACTCCGGGAAGCATTGTGGAAAGCATCATCTCGAATGTGGCTAATAGCGCCAATAATCCCAGGGATAATAACCGTAGTGTACAACCGCATCTTGGAAGGATACAGGTCTCCTTTGTGGAGTATGAGAAGAGGCATGGTAAAGAGACACTTCCCTATCTGGATTCCATACGCTATGTAATGACGGGGATACCCGGCGCCAGCATTGAAGTGGATAAAGAAGCGAACGGTCCCCCTACCGAACCTCCCGTCAATATCGAAATCAGCGGAGATCGTTTTGATGAACTCGCATCAGTCGCAACTGACCTTAAGAACTTCCTTGATACCAATTCAATTTTTGGAATTGAGAATCTTAGCATGGACGTGGATCTTTTCAGTCCGGAGATCACTCTGTTGATTGACAGGGAGAAGGCCACAATGGAGGGACTTAGCACTGCACAGATAGGAAGCGACATCCGATCTGCCTTATTCGGCAAGGAGGTTACCAAATTGAAAGAGGGCGAGGATGAGTATAAAATTCAGCTTAGGCATTCGGTATTGCAACGTTCCAATGTCAGTGACTTGTTGAATATGCGTATCACCTTTATGGATATGAACACCTTCAAGGTGAAATCGGTCCCTTTAAGTGCCATAGCTACTATCGATTATACCAACACCTCGGGTATGATCAAGCGTAAAAACGTGAAGCGCACTATACAACTTCAATCCAATGTGCTTGACCCTACTATGGCCGCAAAGGTCAACAAGGAGCTTTCGGTAAAAATTGAAGAGTTCAAAACAAAGCAGAGTATTCCAGGCGATATCAGTATTCGTCAAACCGGTCAGGGTGAGCAGGAGGCCGAGACCAATAGTTTTCTCGTCAATGCTTTCCTGATCTCTATGGGTCTTATTTTTCTGATTCTAATTCTTCAATTCAATTCCATCAGCAAGCCATTCATTGTGCTTACTGAAATCCTTTTTTCAGTGATAGGTGTATTCCTCGGATATGCCTTCACGGGAATGACCATTGCCACCATCATGTTGCTGGTTGGTATTGTTGGACTTGCCGGAATAGTTATCAAAAACGGAATATTGCTGATAGAATTCACAGATGAATTGAGGGGCAGGGGTATAAAAGTACGGGAGGCTGCTATCCAGGCAGGCAAGATTCGTATCATACCGGTATTGCTTACCGCTGTAGCTACCATTCTCGGATTATTGCCTTTGGCTGTAGGATTTAATATCGATTTCCTATCCTTCCTGCAAACCCTTAACCCCAAAATCTTCTTCGGTGGTGATAGTGTTGTTTTCTGGGGTCCACTGAGCTGGACTTTGATCTTCGGTCTTATTTTCGCATTCTTCCTGACACTTACAATGGTTCCCAGCATGTACTTGGTAGCCGAAAGGCTGAAGCGTCCAATGGAGAGATTTTACGGTACAAAATATGTTGCTATACTGGGCTTCACAGGACCTTTGTTTTTCTTGTTTGTGGGAGTGATGTATTTGGTAAGGCGATTGCAGGGAAAAAAAGTTTGGAATGGTTTACCACGTAAATGATCTAATAAAAATATTGATGTATGATCAGTAATCATCAGATAGACTATAAAATTCATGGCGAGGAGTTACAGTTTGTGGAAATAGAGCTTGATCCTCAAGAGTCGGCAATTTCTGAAAGCGGTTCCTTCATGATGATGGATGATGGTATCGAAATGGAAACGATTTTCGGAGACGGAAGCAAACAATCCGGAGGTTTTCTAGGTAAGCTCATGAGTGCCGGCAAAAGGATGCTGGTAGGCGAGAGTCTGTTTATGACTGCTTTTACCAATATGGGTACAGGAAAGAAGCGAGTCAGCTTTGCTGCTCCATACACCGGAAAGATCATCCCTTTTGACCTGAAGGCGCTTGGGGGGTGTATCATCACTCAAAAGGATGCTTTTCTTTGCGCCGCAAAGGGGGTTAGTGTGGGAATAGCCTTTCAAAAGAAACTAGGCACAGGTATTTTTGGCGGCGAGGGTTTTATCATGGAAAAACTCGAGGGCGATGGCATGGCCTTTGCACATGCAGGTGGTTTCATTATTGAACGGGACTTGGCTCCCGGCGAAATATTGAAAATTGATACCGGCTGTGTGGTGGCCTATACTCCTGAGGTGGATTTTGATATTGAATTTATCCGCGGTATTCGTAACTGGATGTTTGGAGGGGAGGGCTTATTTTTCGCCAAACTGCAAGGTCCCGGAAAAGTATGGATACAGTCACTTCCTATTAGCCGACTGGCCGGACGCCTCATGCAATACGGTTCTTACAACCGGAAAGAGGAAGGAGGAATTCTTGGCGGATTGGGAAATATACTTGACGGCAGGGAGTGATTAGTCCCTTGAATAAAGCTTCGACAAAAGTCTCAGCATTTCCAAATACAACCAAACAATAGTCACCATCAGGCCGAAGGCGCCGAACCATTCCATGTATTTGGGAGCGCCCGCTTGTGCAGCCTGTTCGATTCTGTCAAAATCAAGGATTAGATTCATCGCCGCGAGACCTACTACTATTAGTGAGAAAATGATTCCCATCGTGCTACCCTCATGAATGAAACCGATACTGATGCCGAAAAATCCAAGCACCATTGCTATAAGATAAAAGATGGCAAGGCCAACCGTTGCGGTAATCACCACAGACCTGAAAGTTTCTGTAACCTTTATGATCCTCATCGAAAAAAGGAAATACATAGCTACAGCGACACCGAGGGTCAGACCAACTGCAGTAGTGATGATATTGGGTGCTATATCTACAAACGCATAATTATAAAAAGCAGAGATCGATCCAATGAAAAGTCCTTCCAGTAAAGCATAAATTGGCGCCAAAAAAGGTGCCCAACTGTTTTTGAAAACAAGAATCAAGGCTACCAAAAAGCCGCCAATTGCACCCGTCAAGATAAGGGGCATCATATTATCGTTATCCCTTACTGCAAATTCCCTCCAGGCATAAAAGGCTGATGCCATTAGCATGATGCAAAGGAATCCGAATTTATTCAAGGTTCCCCTGACGGTCATTACCTCGCCGGATACAGGGATTGAATTCTGAAAGCGTTTCTCGGAAAGAACCGGATTGCCGGATTGAAAAAGGGGCATAAATCTGATTTTAGGTTTAGAGTCTGACTGAGACTATAAAGTGAAAGTAAGCAACCTGATTTGTTTTAAGAACTGTCAACTGTTAAATATTGATTGATTCTGTCCCAATCATAGAAAATTTGCCATTAACTTTGAAACATGGACCAATTGATTTCAAGTATAGAAGCCTTGAAAAATGAAATTTCTGCCTTCAGTGTAGGGAGTAAGGAGCAACTTGAGGCATTCCGCATAAGTTTTCTCGGTTCCAAGGGAAGTGTGAAGGCCTTGATGGCTGAAATGAAAAACATCCCTGCAGACAGGAAAAAGGAGGCGGGTGCTTTACTCAATGATTTAAAGTTATTTGCTGAACAGACCTATGATTCCATGAGTCAGCTGATCGATGGGAAGCAAGGAGGAAGTGAGGTAAGCTCGGTTGATGTATCCTTGCCCGGTTATCCTAATGCCCTGGGCGGAAGACATCCTATTCGCATCATAGAGAATAGGATCATCTCCATTTTCAACCGCCTCGGATTTTCGGTAGCGGAAGGTCCCGAAATCGAGGATGATTATCATAATTTCTCTGCACTCAACCTTCCGCAGGATCATCCTGCCAGAGATATGCAGGATACCTTTTATATAAGTAAGAATCCCGATTGGCTGTTGAGAACCCACACCAGCAGTATTCAGATCAGGGAGATGGAAAAGTCGGAGCTTCCATTGCGGATTATTTGTCTGGGCAGGGTATACAGGAATGAGACCATCAGTGCCCGTGCCCATTGCTTTTTTCATCAGATGGAGGGGCTTTATATAGCTGAAAATGTATCTTTTGCTGATCTCAAGCAGACTTTGTACTTCTTTGTCAAAGAAATGTTCGGTGAGCAGGTGAAGGTGCGTTTCAGACCTTCTTATTTCCCTTTTACGGAGCCAAGTGCCGAGATGGATATCAGTTGCCGGATCTGTGAGGGGAAAGGCTGCAGTGTTTGTAAAAAAACAGGATGGGTGGAGATACTGGGATGTGGAATGGTGCATCCGAATGTTCTTGAAAATTGCGGAATCGACAGCAAAAAATATACAGGTTTCGCTTTCGGTTTGGGTATAGAGCGCATCACCATGCTGCATTATCAAATCAAAGATCTGAGGTATTTTTCCGAAAACGACCTGCGATTCCTGAAGCAATTTGTATCATCCTGATGAATTTATAGAAATTTCGAAAACTAACACACATGAAAAAAGCATGCATTTTATTATTGACATTGACGGTAGTCATGTTGAATGTAGCAGCACAACAATTTGAATACAAGGTGATCACTTCTGTGGAATCGGTAGTGCCATTGGGTCTTGGGCGTTCGAGGATCATTGATGCCAAAGATGGCAGAAACTATAAGGACTTTGCCACCAATCGGAGTGAAAAGGATGAAGAGGATGAAAAAAACAAGTCGGATCGCTCTGATATCCGTTTGAAGGATTATGAGGAAACGAAGCTGCTGAATTTTTATAACATGGGAGGCATTCGTTTTCAAAATATAGCTGCGAATGACGCGGTTATCAGTTCAAAAATAAACACTATGATTAAGGAGGGTTGGGATCTTGCCTTCGTAAACACGGGTGTAGAGAGCGATGCAGGAAAAGGAGACGGTATTGGTATTTTCATTACCCGTTACATTTTCCGACGCAAACTCAATTGATATTGAAACCAATTTTTTCATGATCAGTAAAATCGCGGTTGCAGGCGCAGGTACTATGGGTAGTGGGATTGCGTTGTGTTGCGCCCAAAACGAATTCGGAGTTGTCCTTTACGATACAGGATCCGAGGTGCTCAAAAAGGCGCAGGCGGGGATATCCAAAATCCTTGATGGATTATTGGCAAAGGGAAAATTAAGCAGTTCGGAGTATGAGTCTATTGCCGGAAGAATAAGATATTCCAACGATATTAATGAATGTAAGGCCGATCTGATCATAGAAGCGATCATAGAAAAAGCAGAAGCGAAAATCGGATTATTCAACAGTCTTGCTGATATCAATGGTGCAGACACCATCTTCGCTTCCAATACCTCCTCGCTCTCCATCAATCAATTGCAATCATCCTTTCGATATCCTCAGAGGATGGCAGGTCTCCATTTTTTCAATCCGGCTAATATCATGAAGTTGGTTGAAATAGTGAAAGGTCGGCATACTGATTCCGCCGTGTTGGATAGCCTTCAGTCTTTTTGCATAAGGCTGCAAAAGACAGCGGTGGTTTGTAAAGATGCTCCAGGGTTCATTGTGAACAGGGTGGCCAGGCATTATTACCTCGAGTCCATGAACATCCTGGAGAACCGGGGTGCTTCCATTGAGCAGATCGACAAAATCATGGAGGCGACAGGTTTCAAGATGGGCCCTTTCAAGCTGATGGACCTTATAGGCAATGATATCAATCTCGCTGTTACTGAATCCTTGTACCAGGCTTTTGATAAAGCTCATCGCTTCAGGCCTTCCCCTATTCAGGAAGCCAAGGTGGCTGCAGGAGAACTTGGAAGAAAAACACAGAAGGGCTTTTATGATTATAACAAGGGCTGAAATAATAACAATCAGCTTATCGCATCATGAATTAATTGAATCTGCTACATGATACTGATCACAGGTTCCACCGGATTATTAGGCCGCTCGCTTGCAGATAAGTTGCTGAAATCGGGAAAGCGCGTCAGGGCCCTTACCCATCTAAAACCTTTTCAGGAAATACATCCTTTGTTGGAAACAGCGCAGGGCGATATCGCCGATATTGTATTTCTTGAGGAAGCACTTGAAGGCGTGTCTGAGGTTTATCATTGTGCAGGAGTTGTTTCGTTCAACCCATCCGATAACAGGAAAATGTACCATGTTAATGTAAAGGGTACCGAAAGCTTGGTCAATGCCTGCCTTCAGTCTAATGTGCGTAAGCTGGTGCATGTCAGTTCCGTTTCAGTACTTGATAGATACAAGGAAGACGGACTCATAGACGAATCTATATCCAATAATCAGAAGCAGCCTTCAGCAAAATATGGCGAAACAAAGTGGAGGGCAGAAATGGAAGTTTGGAGAGGTATGGAAGAGGGACTGAATGCTGCGATCGTTAATCCTTCCATTATCTTGGGAGCCGGTAACTGGGAGGAGAGTTCCACTGCCATTTTCAAAAAAGTGTATGATGGGCTCAACTGGTATACCGGAGGAAGCACAGGTTTTGTAGATGTAAATG
>Ga0315906_10006293_pt1 | contig 14721 bp, 12 predicted proteins | sample LakEriMetagenome_4_FD_203526 | JGI IMG/M metagenome (GOLD analysis project Ga0315906, IMG submission 203526) | Freshwater fungal communities from buoy surface, Lake Erie, Ohio, United States - Buoy 2 MA122 | ecosystem: Environmental > Aquatic > Freshwater > Lake > Lake biofilm | place: USA...
TCCCTGATTGGGTGTATCTCCAACCGCATCGGAGCCTGAACAGCCACTACCATCATCTCCCCAAATATGATAAAGATTCAGCCAGTGACCTACCTCATGTGTTCCCGTTCTTCCTAAATTATAAGGAGCCGCGGTTCCGGGCTTCAGCATACTTCCCACGGTACCGAATGCCAATACAACACCGTCAGTAGACAGAGGTCCTCCGGGAAATTGAGCATACCCCAATATACCTCCGCCCAGATTACAAACCCAGATATTCAAGTATTTGGTAGCATCCCATACATCTAAACCGCCTGAACTAAATTTCTTTACGCCATCATTGGTACTGAAAGAACTGGTAGTGGTCTGCCTTCTCTCGATACCTGTGGTTGCAGCGCCTGCAGGTGTACGCTGAGCGAGACAGAATTGAATATTACTGTTAGTGGCGATTGTGGAAAATGCGGAAGGTATTTTTGTCTTATCGCTATTCATCAATGCAAAATCAAGATTCAACTGATCGAGCTGAGCCATCAATTGTGCATCAGAAACATTTTGAGTGTTGCTGCTGTACACCACATGAAAAACTACCGGGATGGTAACCACCGCCTGCACGGCATTCGATGTCAACAAATGCTGATTGACATACTGCGTGGTATGGTCTTCGATACTCTTTCTGCGGGCTTCCAATCCCGGATCGGCCTTTTTTTGCAATTCGTACACTTCCATGGTTGCGCAACTTCTGCGATACTGAGCCAAAGTGGTATTTGACATTGCAAAAAGCAAACAAATCACCGCAGCTGAAATACTCTTTCTCATTGATTTTTTTTCCTTTGAATAAATAATTTTTCTTCTGTTAGCAGAATAACTGTGGTTTATGTCAGAAAAGGATTAAATAAATTGATTATTGGGCAAGCCTTGAATCAAAAATTGATCACGTAAAGATATTAATTTTTTTAGGTATTTCAAACGGAACCGTCTCCTTTATGAATATGAATATTTATTTTTATTTATTTTTTAATTATATATGTATTTAATTGTTTTTAATATAATTATAATAATTACTTAAACTGTCGTAGTTCATTAAAGAGGCCTTATTTTTGCAGCCTAATGTACATCATGAGAAGAAGTTCCCTTGCCTTTATTTTAACCCTGCTGGCATATGCCGGGTTTGGACAGCAAAAATCAAACAAGCAATTAGACCTGGGTGGACGGGCCAACGACCATTTCATGCTTCAGTTTTCCAATGACAGCTGGCGGGAGGCACCCGATAGCATAGATTCCCGCATCAAGGGCTTCAACAGGGGACTTAATATTTATTTCATGCTTGACAAGCCATTTAGGTCAAACAAAAAATGGAGCATCGGTGCAGGAGTTGGGATCGCCAGCAGTCATATTTTTCTTGAAAAGATGCAAATAGGGTTGGGGGGTACAGGACAAGAACTTGCTTTCACCAAAACTGATTCAAGTGCAAGTTTCAAAAAATACAAATTGGCCACCTCCTATCTTGAAATACCTCTTGAGTTCAGATTTTCCTCAAAGCCTGATGATCCCAACAAATCAGTAAAAGTTGCCATTGGCCTGAAAGGGGGTTTGCTGATCAACGCCCACACTAAGGGCAAAGAATTGGAGAGTGCGGATGGAGAGAGATTGCTGAATGGCGTTCAGAAACAATCCTCCAAACAGTATTTCAACTCAAGCAGACTTGCATTGACGGCAAGATTCAACTACGGAGTTTGGGGAATCTTTGGTGCCTACAATCTTACACCTATGTTCAAAAGCGGCGTCGCTTCGCAAGATATAAGATTATTGCAAGTAGGGGTCGTTCTTAGCGGTTTATGATAATTGATGCCCTGCTTGCAGGGCTTTTTTATTAATGCCTGACGGCAGATACATGTACCATGAGTGATGCGATAAAACATGAATGCGGAGTAGCATTCATCAGACTCCGAAAGCCCTTCAGCTATTTTCTGCAAAAGCACGGAACCGTACTTTACGGCCTTAATAAGCTTTATTTATTGATGGAGAAGCAGCACAACCGCGGACAGGATGGCGCGGGTGTGGCATCGGTAAAACTCAATACGGAGCCTGGGTACCCCTTCATGCATCGTATCCGAAGCAGCGCCCCTCAGTCTCTGACTGATGTATTCAACTCCATCAGAAAGGAGATCATGGATGCCGAAGTCAATCAACCGGATATCGTACAATTTCCGGGACTCATGAAAGGGCATGTACCCATGATGGGCGAATTGCTGCTGGGACATCTTAGATACGGCACACAAGGCAAAAATGATGTGGAGTATTGTCACCCCTTCCTTAAGAAACATACCATTCCGGCACGCAATCTAGCACTGGCGGGTAACTTCAATCTTGTGAATACAGAAGAGTTGCTGTCGAAACTGACCATCACTCCGACCGGCTTTCAGTGCGAAAGCGATCTGGCAGCCATGATAGAATTCATTCATAAAGAAATATGTCTTCAAGATGAGCGCACACCAGAGCAGCTGGATTTGATCAGTGTATTGAAAAAAACTGTTCCTTTATTTGATGGTGGATTTTGCATCTCAGGACTTCTTGGAAACGGTCAGTCATTTGTGATGAGAGATGCCCATGGTATCAGACCCTGTTACTATTACGCCAACGAAGAGGTGATCGTCGCTGCCAGTGAAAGGCCTGCGATCAGAACGGCCTTTGACCTTCCCGCTGATGCGGTTAAAGAACTTGATCCGGGCTGCGCCCTGATCATAGGCGAAAACGGAGACTACTCTCTGGAAAGAATATTGCCGGAAAAAGAAAGATTGTCTTGCAGCTTCGAAAGAATATATTTCAGCAGAGGAAGCGACGAAAGCATTTACCGCGAAAGGATTGCACTCGGATACCACCTTAGCGAAGCTGTATTGGAAGCCATCAGCCATGACCTCAGAAACACTATCTTTTCCTTTGTACCCAATACAGCAGAAATTGCCTTCTACGGACTTATCAAGGGTGCCGAAGATTATCTGAATAAGATTAAAAGAGATAGGATCCTTTCATGGGAAGGAGCATATGATGAAGAGAAGCTACTGGAAATGATCAACCGGAAAGTACGGATAGAGAAGATAGCTATTAAGGATGTCAAACTACGTACATTCATAACGGAAGATAGTAGCCGAAATGAAATGGTACAACATGTTTATGATATTACTTACGGAACTGTACGCGCAGGGGAAGATACATTAGTAGTAATAGACGACAGTATCGTAAGGGGCACTACCCTGAAGGAAAGCATCATTCGTATGTTGGGTCGCCTTCAACCCAAAAAAATCATCATCGTCTCGTCTGCCCCGCAAATCAGATATCCCGATTGCTATGGCATCGACATGAGTCGTATGGGCGATTTCGTAGCTTTCAGGGCAGCCGTGGCCTTATTGAAAGAAAGAAATCTTCTTCATATCCTCACCGATACCTATCAACAATGTCTGGAATTGGAAAAAACAGATCGATTACATTTTGAAAACCTGGTCAGGAACATTTACAAAACCTTCTCTACCGAAGAAATCTCATCGAAAATAGCTGAGCTCGTCACCCCAAATAACTTTTCCATACCCGTTGAGGTTATTTTTCAAAAAATAGAAACACTGCATAAGTCCTGTCCCGACAACCTCGGAGACTGGTACTTCACCGGCAACTATCCTACACCGGGTGGTAATAAGGTATGTAACAGAGCCTTCATGAATTATATGCAGGGAAAAACATCGCGTGGTTATTGATAATCATTGTTGCATGAAAACAATATGCCTGATCAGACATGCCAAAACCCATCCGGCAGGATGGCAGGAAGATGATTTTGACAGAAAACTCACCGACCGAGGGAAAGAAGATGCAACAAAAATGTCCAACTTGCTTAAACAAAAAGATATTATCCCCGAACTGCTGATCAGCAGCCCTGCAAAAAGGACAAAAACTACAGCAAAAATTTTTGCGAAAACTTTGGGAATCGAGGTTTCAAGTATCCTCTTTGAAAACTCGCTTTATGCAGCTGAACAAGAAGCTTATCTGAAAACTATACAAAGATTAGATAGCAGCGTAGATACCATTGCTATTATCGGTCACAATCCGGGAATCACCGACTTTGCCAACCACATCTGCAGGGAAGTTCGCCTGGATCATATGCCAACGGCCTCCGTTTTCATTTTTAATACCGATGTTTCAATATGGAATAAAGTTTCGTCTGAGAACTGCAGATTCAAACTTTTTCTGAATCCCTCAGAAAAATAATAGAGGGATATTGTCAATTGATTAATGCATCTAACCCATTCAATACCCTAAGGTGGCGAATCCACTAATGTTCATGTAATACTCTATATCCCTGGCGGAACCGCCTGTTTCCATTGACACAATTTATTATTTAGAACAACTTTGAACTTCATATCATTAATCACAAAAATATAGACGATCAAAAGGCAATTCGGACAACCGCCAAAAACGGAAGAAATCTGTACCGAATTTTAGGTATATAATTACATTGGATTAAAACATAGTTTTATATTGCAGAGGTCAAATATGTAAAGGGTTTAATTCATCATGAAAGAACAAATAAAAAGCAAGAATTTGATGGGGGATGTTTTATTTCCTATACCGGAACGCGCACAAAACGCTACAGAATATATCGATATCGAAAAATCAGCCACAGAAAACATATTTCTAAAAGTAGGCCCTATAGCCAATTTCATTTATGATTTCAGTACAGATCGCTTCACTGAAATGGATGAATCTATTTATGAAATTACGGGTATCTTAAAAAAGTCCTTCCTATCCAATAGTCCCGGAGACAGTCTATCTGCAATTGTAGAACAATCCCACTCTGAAGCACTACCAATGTTAATAAAGAGTTCTTTCGATTTATTGGAGGAGTATGGAAAAGAAGAAAATGAAAATAACCTCATCGCTAATATTGAACATAATATCGTATCCAAAGACGGTACAAAAAAGAGAATAATAGTACAATATATTCCTATTGTAAAAGACGAATCAGGAAAACCATGTCTTAATAGGGGATGTGTGATCGACATCACCCATATCAGGAAAGATGGCCTACCGCAATTATTTGTTATTAAAAACAATAGGGTCATTAGAACCATTGTCGCCCCTTCTGATTCCATCATGAAGAATGGCGAAATTCCGCTATCTAAAATTGAACATCGCATCATTCAACGGGTCAGTGAGGGCTTGCAGGCAAAAGAAGTAGCGAGAGATATGAATATCAGCATTTCTACCCTATATACACACAGAAAGCACATAAAGGCAAAAACCGGCTATGATATCAATAAACTGATTTCTATTCTAAAGGAAAAGGGATTATTAATTCAGACAACGATCTTACACTATTGTGGTGAATTGGCAGATTCAGCATTTTCGATCGTCTTTTAATCATCTATTCTCAAAAAGGATATTATGCGAATGAAGTTCATTTTTTCATTAAAAACCGAATTGATCAAATAAGTTAATTTTTATTTATTACGCACAATCGCCTCAATAATTATTGCGTTTGATGCAGACTGAATATTTCTTGATTATAACATATAAAATCCGAGTACCAACAAAATAGACAAATTCCAATTTTCAGAAAGAGATAGGGACTATTTTCAAAGCGGAGCTTCTGCATATTATATCTTCAATATGGAATCCTATAAATTTGAATATATTGATGATTCAATTGAAGAGATATCAGGCATTCCAAAAGACGATTTCTTAAATAAACCATTGCCCGAAACACTGGGAGAAATCATTGAGCTATCTCATCTTGAAATCATTAATGAATTTGTAAAGAAATCAATGGATTCATCTATCCACAAGGAACCCAATAACGGAATCACCATTAACCTTCTTTACAATATTCTCAGTAGAGATAACAAGAACAAAAGGATACTTACTAAATTCTTCATTTTTGAATTCAAAGATGGGATACCGTTTTTGACAAAGGGAAAGATCACCGATATCACCCATATTCAAAGAGAGGGGCTCCCGCATTGTTTTCTGGTAAAAGATCAGCAAATCATTTTTGAAGAAAAACCCAGACCCGAAGAACTGATAAAGATCTCCTCCATACCTATTTCCAGAACTGAGGTAAATATACTCCGTGCCACAGCTTCAGGTCTTTCTCCAAGGGAAATCGCCACAAAACTAAATGTCAGTATATCTACCCTTTATACACATCGTAAGAATATTCGTAATAAAATGAAGATGGATATCAACGGGGTGATCACACTTCTCAGAAAAAAGGGATATATCTAATAAATCTTATCGTAAAATATTTTCAAATAAATTGCGGGTTACAAGATTGATTTAAGAGATATACAATCTGAATCAGAAAGCATATGCCTAAAAACGAATTATATCAACTCAAGCTTGGCAATACCGCAGACTATGTGTACGATTTCCAGGCACTTCATTATATCAAAATGGATGAGGAGATAGAAATGATCACCGGCATGCCTGCCAGCCATTTTAAAAGAGAAAATATTTTTGATTCACTGGTAAAATTGATCCAACTCTCACATGTGAGTGCAGTATATGATTTCATTCAGCTTTCCCTGGAGAAGTTCAAGAATGGGAAATTTCGTAAGGATATGACGGTCAATACAATATATGACATGGTTACACCCGGAGGAAACCGAAGAATATTGGACCAGTTCAGGATGTTTCAAAAAACCGGAGAAGACAAGGTGATATCCATTGGCAGATTCACAGACATCAGCCATATTGAAAAAACAGGATTACCGCAGATATTCATTCTTGAAGGAAACAAGGTGGTTTTTGAAAGGAGGGCAGATCCCATGAAACTTGCAAAAGAGGAGAAGCTTCCACTAAGTACTATTGAATTGAAGATCCTGAAACTGTCTTCACGTGGTTTCACTCCATCAGAAATAGCAAATAAGTTGAATTTAAGTACGGCTACCATTTATTCTCACAGGAAAAATATCAGACAGAAAATGAAGATGGAATTCTCTGCTGCTATGAATCTGCTTCAAAAAAAAGAAATTATTTGAGTTTGAATTAATGAAGGCATGTCAGCCCTTGTCCCTGATAGATCTGCTGCCAAGATACACTCCTGCAAAAATCAGTATGCCTGCCAGTAACTTATATCCGTTCAAATACTCATTCAAAAAGACCATAGCGATCGCTGCAGTCATTAAGGGTTGTAAGTAGATATAAGTCCCCGCTACAGAAGCGCCTAACCTTTTCATTCCGTAAATATTAAAAAGATAAGAACAAAATGTTCCTCCAACGGTAATGAGTATCAGATTGATTGTTGCCTGGTAATCATAATGCTTCCAGGGTATTTCCATGAATTCTGAAAAACAAAAGGGCAACATGAATAATGTACCGATACTGAAAACATACCTTAAAATATCGATGGAGTCGTACTTTGACATCAGAGGACTCACAAGTATGAAGTAAAAAGAATAAGAAACCGCATTGATAAGTATCAACATGTCGCCGAGCCAGAAATCTGCTCCCTCGTCCGACTTATTTCCATTGAGAATCAGTATAAGTGCGCCGCAGACACCCAACAGTAACCCTGTCATTTTTTTACTGTTAAGTGATTCTTTTAAAAACCATGCTGCCACAAAAGTGATCATGATGGGAGTAGTGAGCATCAGCAAGCTGCCATGCATAGGCGAAGTAAGCGAGAGCCCCTTGATGAACAACAACTGATTAATGGTGATTCCCGTAAGAGAAGCGCCTACCAATCTCAATCTGTCTTGTTTTTCAATCAGTACTTTCTTTGGACGCAAGAACCAAAGTATCCAAAACATAGAAGTAGCTACCAGTACCCTGACCAGATTCAGACCAAATGGTTTCACTAATCCATTATTGATGAGAATTTTCACTGCACTGAAATTAATGGCGAAAAACAACTGGGTTCCTGCCAGCGCAAGATGGGCTTTTACTCTTTCAGTTGCAATCATCACTGCAATTTCGGGATTTTGAATGGGTATACGTTTAATCATATTGTCACGCTGCCCGCAAATGGGGTATTATTATTTCTACCTATCCCTTAAAATAAAAAGCCACCCCTGGAAAGGGGCGGCATTACATTACTAACTCAACCAAAAAAGCTATCGCTTAAAAAAACAAATCAGTTAGCCTGAACTTCCTTGATCTTCAAACGGATTTTTTCCTCGATCTCAGCAGCAAGGCCGGGGTTGTCTATCATAAGTTGTTTAACGGCCTCTCTTCCCTGCCCCAGTTTATCTCCATTATAGCTGAACCAACTTCCGCTTTTCTGAAGTATTCCAAGCTCAACGCCCATATCGACTACTTCACCCACCTTGGAAATACCCTCTCCATAGACAATATCAAACTCAGCTTGCCTGAAAGGAGGCGCTACTTTGTTTTTAACCACCTTCACCTTTACATGATTTCCGATGACGGCATCGCCGTCCTTTATCTGGGCCAGCCTGCGAATATCGAGCCTCACTGAAGCATAAAACTTCAGCGCGTTACCGCCTGTGGTAGTTTCAGGATTACCAAACATCACACCTATTTTTTCACGCAGCTGATTGATGAAAATACAGCAGCAGTTGGTCTTGGAAATAGTAGCTGTGAGCTTACGAAGTGCCTGGCTCATCAGCCTAGCCTGCAATCCCATCTTGCTGTCTCCCATCTCCCCTTCCAGCTCTCCCTTTGGAACCAGAGCAGCTACAGAGTCAATCACCACCACATCCAATGCACCTGAAAGAATCAACCTGTCCGCGATCTCCAGAGCCTGCTCTCCATAATCGGGTTGTGAAATCAATAAGCTGTCTATATCTACTCCCAATTTTTGGGCATATACACTGTCAAAAGCATGCTCCGCATCCACAAAAGCACATATACCGCCTTTCTTCTGAGCCTCGGCAATAACATGAATTGCCAGCGTAGTCTTACCGGATGATTCAGGACCATAGATCTCTATCACCCTTCCTTTGGGCAAACCGCCGATACCCAATGCCACATCGAGTCCGATGGAACCGGTAGGAATGGCTTCCTGCTCTATGACTCCTCTCTCGTTCATCATCATCACGGACCCCTTTCCAAAATCCTTGTCAATCTTGTCCATGGTAAGTTTCAGCGCCTTCAGTTTTTCTGTGTTACTCATTGTTTTTCGTTTTTTAGTGGATGTATCTGTTTTCTGTTTGTAAATCTATCTCAGAGTTCAAATGTAGAAGGATTTTTTTATAAACACTAACTTTTTTAGTAATTATTTTGATAATTTTTTTAGTTTTTACTAAAATCAGTTTAGTGAGCATGCTGCCCGGCACAAGCCGGAACAAGCTGAAACCCTCGACAATATTGAATATTTTGGGTGTAGTCCGGTTGGATCAGATATTCAGTCCGCCACAGACGCTGAGGGTCTGCCCGGTAATATAATTACCCATAGGGGATGCCAAAAACAGAGCCACCTGTGCAATATCTTTTGTAGAAGCAAATCGCCCCAGGGGTATGCCGGCCTTATATTTCTCCGCACCCTCCCCTTCCTTAAGATACTGGGTCATGTCGGTCTCTACAAATCCGGGCGCTATAGCATTACAGCGGATATTGCGGCTGCCCAACTCCTTGGCCATGCTTTTGGTAAAACCAATGATACCCGCCTTGCTGGCGGCATAACTTCCCTGCCCTGCATTACCCATCTCTCCGATCACACTGCTCATATTGATAATGACCCCGTCGCGAGCCTTCATCATCGGCCTTACTACCTGCTTGGTCATATTGAAAACGCTGTCAAGGTTGACCTTGATCACATCACTCCACTGCTCATAAGACATCCTAAGTAAAAGGTTGTCTTTGGAAATGCCGGCATTATTTACGCAGATATCCACAGTACCAAAATGGCTGATCACCTCATTCACAAAAGTCTCGCAAGCCGCAAAATCAGCTGCGTTGGTCCTGAATGCCATTCCTCGTACTCCGTAGCTATTGATCCTGGCAGCCAGATCATCTGCCTTTTCTTTGCTGCTTTCACTCACATAGGTGAATGCCACATGAGCTCCATGTTCGGCAAATGTCATTGCAATAGCCTCTCCTATTCCGCGCGCTGCGCCGGTTACAATAGCTACTTTGTTCTCCAGTAATCTCATCCCTTTAGTATTAATGTTAAAAAGTGTAAGCTTTTATTTCTTCAAGTATATGTCTGTCATTGCTGAGCCTTGGCACCTTGTGTTGTCCGCCTATCTTATTCTTCGATTTGAGCCAATGATTAAAAGTACCGCTTTTAAGCCATCGTACCACGGGTAACTGCAAGGCTATGTCCTTCTGACGTTTTGCTTCGTAATCACTGTTAAGACTCTTCAATGCTTTATCCAGCTCAATGGTAAAGAGTTTCAAGTCCGCAGGAGGCTGCTCGAATTCCACCAGCCATTCATGCGCCCCTACCCCATCCTGTCCATAAAAAACAGGTGCCGCCGTATAATCCATTACTGCACATCCCGTAGCTTCTGAAGCGATGGCGATGGCCCGATCGGTATTATCCACCATTACTTCCTCTCCGAAGGCGTTCATATAATGCTTCAGCCTGCCGGAAATTTTTATTCTGAATGGGTACAGCGTAGTGAATTGTATGGTATCGCCCACCACATAACGCCACAACCCTCCTGTGGTACTGATGATAGGAGCATATTGTTCCGTGGTGTTTACCTGGTCCAGCCCTACCGTGCGCGGATGTTCCTTACCATACTCCGATATCGGCATGAATTCATAAAATATGCCGTGTCCGGTAAACAACAGCATACCATTGCTCTCGGGAGAATCCTGACCGGCGAAAAAACCCTCGCTGGCATTATATATCTCAAGGTAGTTGACAGGCTTACCAATGATCTGATCAAATTGATAACGGTATGGAATAAACGAAACACCGCCGTGGATGTATAGCTCCAGATTAGGCCATACCTCCGCAATGGTAGCTTTACCCTTGATCTCGAGAATACGCTTCAGTAACAACAATGTCCATGTAGGTACCCCGGCAATAGATGTTACATTCTCCTCCGCGGTTGACAGCGCCAGCTTCTCCAGTTTTTCCTCCCATTCATCCAGGAGGGCTATCTTCAGCTCCGGGGTGCGGAGCCACTGCCCCCAGAAGGGAGAATTCTGCATGAGCACTGCGCTGAGGTCGCCATACTGAATATCCTCATTCATTCGCGAAATCTGATGCGAACCACCCACCACCAGTCCCTTGCCGGTTAGCAAATCACTGGATGGAAAGTTTTTATAATACAGAGTAAGCACATCCTTGCTGGCCTCAAAGTGGTTCTCTTTCAAACTCTCATCGCTCACCGAAATGAATTTGCTCTTGTCGCTGGTGGTTCCGCTGCTTTTGGCAAACCATCCGATTGGGGAATTCCACAACACATTTTCTTCGCCCTCCATCATCCGCAAAATGTAAGGTTTTAGATCATCATACTCATGTATTGGAACCCTACGCTTGAACTCTCTGATGGAAAAAAGATTAGAAAACTCGTACTGCTTGCCAAATACAGTGTACTGTGCCGATGTCACGAGATTTTGCAATACATCACGTTGTGTCTCCACCGGATGCTCCATCCAGTTTTCAATGCGGGGCATCCTGAGTCGGGCCAATGCGGAAAGGGCAGGTGAAAGCAGTTTCATCTCAGGCAAAATAAGCAAAGTAGGGAAACAAAAAAAGTCAGATATCTCCGGAAGCAGCAGATTCGCCCATCTCTTTGTACAAATAGTCCTTACGTTTCAATTCAAAATTGCGACCCAAATACAGTCTGCGCACATGTTCATCATCGGCCAGCTCCTCGGAAGTGCCATGCTTGAAAATACTGCCGTCAATCAGCAGATAAGCCCTGTCGCAGATGGACAAGGTCTCATTCACATTATGGTCAGTAATGAGAATACCGATATTCCTCTGTTTAAGACGGGCGATGATCTCCTGAATATCCTCTACTGCAATCGGATCCACTCCGGCGAAGGGCTCATCCAGCAGTATGAACTTAGGATCAACAGCCAGGGCCCTGGCGATCTCTGTTCTTCTGCGCTCCCCACCGCTGAGGGTATCACCATTATTCTTACGAACATGCTGCAATCTCAGCTCTTTGAGCAAGGTCTCCAGCTTGTCCGCTCGATCCGCCTTGCTCAATGCTGTCATTTCCATCACCGCCATGACATTATCTTCCACGCTCAACTTCCTGAATACACTGGGTTCTTGAGGTAAATAACCGATGCCCATACGGGCGCGCTTATACATCGGCATTTTAGTAATGTTGATATCATCCAGATAAACCTCACCCCTGTCAGGCTTGACCAAACCTACCACCTGATAAAAGGAGGTGGTCTTTCCCGCACCGTTGGGACCAAGCAGACCCACAATCTCGCCCTGCTTCACATCAAAGGAAACCTTATTGACCACGGTACGCTGACCATACGTCTTTACAAGGTCCCTGGTATGTATGGTGGATAGCTGCATGGATGTATTTTTACAAAATTAAAACCTTAAGGTCGGAATTCCTTGGTTATGGCAAACCGAGGGAAGATCCATCCTAAAATTGGATTAATCAGCAATCACGCCCTTGTCTTAGTTTATGTAACTTTACAGACTGATATGAAGGTAATAGAACATTTGCAGCAGGCAAAATCGACCCTGATCTCCTTTGAGATACTGCCTCCGGTGAAAGGTAAGGGAATACAATCCTTGTATGACCATCTCGATCCATTGATGGAATTCAAGCCATCATTCATCAATGTAACTTACCATCGTTCGGAGCATGTTTTCAAGAAAAGAACTGATGGAAGTTTTGAGAAAGTAGTAGTAAGAAAAAGACCGGGCACAGAAGCTATTTGTGCAGCCATCATGAATAAATACATGGTGGATACAGTCCCTCATCTTATTTGCGGAGGATTCGGAATCAACGAAACGGAAGATGCGCTGATCAATCTGCATTATCTGGGCATTGACAATGTGCTGGTACTGCGCGGCGACGCCGCCAAAAATGAAAGCGCTTTTGAGCCTGAGCCCGGAGGCCATCGATATGCTATTGACCTGCTCAAACAGGTGACCAATCTTAATAACGGCGTGTATCTGGAAGAAGACCTTAAAAACAGCAGCAGGACAAAGTTTTGCATAGGTGTCGCAGGCTATCCGGAAAAACATTTTGAGGCGCCTAATATGGATACCGATCTCAAATTTCTGAAACAGAAAGTAGAGGCAGGTGCGGATTATATAGTGACGCAAATGTTTTTCGATAACCGCAAATATTATGCATTTGTGGATGCATGCAGAAATATCGGCATCACCGTTCCCATCATTCCCGGACTTAAGCCGGTATATACCAAGAAACAGCTCACCGTTCTTCCTAAGACCTTCCATATCGATCTGCCGACTGATCTAGCCAACGAGATGATCCGCTGTAAAACAGACAAAGATGTTGAATTGGTTGGCGAAGAATGGCTGTTGGAACAGTCAAAAGACCTCATGAAATCAGGCGTTCCTGTGCTGCATTACTACACTTTAGGGAAACCCCATATCGTGGCTAATGTAGTAGGCCAGTTGCGCTGATATAATTACAAAGATTTCACCGTCATCTGAAATACTGCCTCATTCACTGTTACGGGATACTTTTTCTTGAGTCGACTAATCCATATTTTTTCAAGAACCTGCTGATAATCGTTGATGACCATACCTCTGGCATCCTGAAAGTTACGCGTCTGTCCGGCGGGATAGGTTTTGATAAGTTTCACAAAACCGAAGCTATTGTCTGAATTTTGAATAACCTTACTAAAACTTCCATCACCGACTCTGTTATCCTGAGCGGCAGCCGGAATCTGAGATAATTCATAACGACCGCTGTCAATCTGAATACCTTCGTTATTATCCACGATCTCGTGCCAGTCCGCACCATCCTTTATCGCCTGCATGGCCAGATCAGCGCTTTCGGGAGAAATACTATTGACTATAAGCATATCCGCACTTTCCATCCACTTATAGTTACCCTTGTTAGCATCATAGAATTTTTCCAGTCCTGCACTATCCTCAGAAGCCTTGCTCCATACGTTTCTCTCCATGGATTCAAAAAGCATGTTGCCTTCTCTGAATTCATTCATCTGAAAACGGAACTCCTCGTTATAGTCCTCCAGATGTTCCCTGTAATGATCAAGGACGAATTGCCTTGAGAATTTCCTGAGCATTTCTTGCAAAGCCATATCAGAGGGAAAATTGTTCTGTCGTACAAACCTGATCCAGTCATCGCCACTGGAGGATTTCTTTTGCAGAGTGAATACGTTCTTTTTGCTGAAGGCATGCCTACCCTCTTCTTCATTGAAAGTGCTGATTCTGGCTGAATCCGCAAATGACTTTAGCTCCTGATCGCTGACACTTATATTTCTTTTGGGATTTATTTTTTTAATGAGGTCGTCGGCCAGTTTTTCACGGGCGATATTGATCCTGGCATCCGATTTCAGCTTCTGCCTGAGATCATACACCAAAGAGGCATCAGTGCTGCTGGAAGGTGTGGGTGTTACTGAAAGGCGTTTCACGATATGAAAGCCGAAAACGGTACGGAAGGGTTTTGTGAAATCGCCATCTTTTCTGAGAGCAAAAACATTTTTCTCAAATTCAGCTTCATATTTTCCCGTCCCAAATTCAGTCATCTCTCCACCGATCTGATAGGTGAGCTTGTCCTCACTATATGATTTGGCCATGGAAGCGAAGTCAGCTCCATTTTTTAGTTCTGAGTAGATGGAATCAGCCAGAGCAGAAATGCC
>Ga0315906_10006294_pt1 | contig 14720 bp, 11 predicted proteins | sample LakEriMetagenome_4_FD_203526 | JGI IMG/M metagenome (GOLD analysis project Ga0315906, IMG submission 203526) | Freshwater fungal communities from buoy surface, Lake Erie, Ohio, United States - Buoy 2 MA122 | ecosystem: Environmental > Aquatic > Freshwater > Lake > Lake biofilm | place: USA...
AACTCAGCTTTGTTGAATTCGATACATCCGCTTTTATACAGTCAAAATTGAAAGAGTGGGGTATTGCTTTTAAGGTGATGGCAGGCACCGGTGTGGTGGCTGTCATCGAAGGAGTGAATCCGTCCTCAAGGATAACGGCGCTTAGAGCCGATATGGATGCCCTCCCCATTCATGAGGAGAATAAGGTTGATTACCGATCAAAAAAAGAAGGTGTGATGCATGCCTGCGGACATGATGTACATACAACTTGTTTGTTAGGTGCTGCTTATATTCTCAATCAATTGAAAAATGAATGGCAGGGTACGGTCAAATTTATATTTCAGCCGGGCGAGGAAAAAAATCCGGGTGGTGCAAGTTTGATGATAGGAGAGGGTGTGCTGGAAAATCCAAAGCCTGACAGGATTTTCGCATTGCATGTCCACCCGGGAATGGAAGTCGGAAAATTCAGTTTTCGCGGAGGCAAGGTAATGGCCAGTGCGGATGAAATTTATATTACTGTTAGAGGAAAGGGAGGTCATGCAGCTGCACCACACCTTACTGCTGATACCATTTTGATTTCCTCCCATTTGATAGTTGGTTTGCAGCAGGTAGTGAGCAGGTATGCCAATCCCTTTGATCCATCTGTGCTTTCCATCACCTCGGTACAAGGAGGCAATTCTACCAATGTAATTCCTTCGGAGGTTAAGCTCATGGGCACTTTCCGCGCCATGGATGAGACTTGGCGTTTTAAGGCCCATGAACTGATCAGGCAGCATACAATTTCCCTGGTCGAGTCTATGGGTGCTTCAGCTGATATAAAGATTGATGTAGGTTACCCGTTTGTAAATAACGATCCCGAATTGTCTGCAAAGGCGATGGAGCATGCTAAAGCATTTGCAGGAGATGAGCATGTCAGTGAAACCGAACTCAGAATGGGCGCCGAGGACTTTGCCTATTATTCACATCATATACCTGCCTGCTTCTTCCGTTTAGGCGCCGGCAATGCTGCTAAGGGTATCAACAGCAACGTGCACACCCCGACTTTTGATATCGATGAATCTGCTATTGAGAAAGGAATGGGTATGATGGTTTGGATGGTTTTGCTTTAGTTTACAGTTCACAGTTTACAGTTCACGGTTTACAGTTTACAGTTCAAAGTTCACAGTTCAAAGTTCACAGTTGAAAGTTCACAGTTGAATTGCTTTTTCCACTTCAATTTCTGTGATAAATATCATTTGTTAATGCGGTATTTCACTTGCTTTAAAATGATGTTTAGGCTAGTATTGTAAAATGCCGGCAATTCAGTGTTTTGAGGAATTGGAAGTGTGGAAGCATAGTAAATTGCTGAATGAAAAAATATTTCAATTAATCGAGAGAGGGAATTTTAAAAGAAATTATTCATTAATTGATCAGATCGGTCGTTCAGGAGGATCAATTATGGATAATATCGCTGAAGGATTCGAGCGAGTTACCAAGGCTGAGTTTATTCAGTTTTTAGGATATGCAAAAGGCTCCTGTGGAGAATTCAGATCTCAATTGTACCGTGCTCAACTCTTAGGCTATGTTGAAATTGAAAAATTTGAGGAGTTATATAAAATGGCAGATGATATTGGTAAAATGCTCTTTGGATTGATTCGCTATTTACAAAGAACTTCTTTTAATGGTATAAGAAAGAAGCATTAACTTTAAATTATAGATCTTAATATACCAATCAACTCTTAACAGTAAACTGTAAACAGTAAACCCTAAACGGCTATGAAACTATCCTTCCACGGTGCGGCACGAACAGTCACTGGATCCAAGCATATCCTGCATTTGAATAACGGTAAAAAAATCCTGCTGGACTGCGGTATGTTTCAGGGAATGGGTTTGGATACCGATGCATTCAATAGTGATTTTGGTTTTGATCCGACCGCGATCACCTATATGATTTTGTCTCATGCTCATATCGATCACAGTGGGTTGATACCTAAGTTGATCAAAGATGGTTACGGAGGGAAGATATATGCTACTCCTGCTACCATTCAGTTGGCGAATCTTTTGCTGGAAGATTCTGCTGCTATTCAGGAAAGTGATGTGAAGTACTCCAACAGATCCAGGGTGCAAAAGGGTTTACCCATGCTGAAGCCCCTATACACTAAAGAGGAAGCCAAAGCAGCAGCGGCTCATTTTGAGCCGGTGGAATATGATACCTGGTTCACTATTGAAAAAGGAATAGAGTTTTGTTTCAAAGATGCAGGACATATCATTGGCAGTGCCACTGTGCACTTGAGAATTACGGAAGAAGGCAAAACAAGGCAGATCAGTTTTAGTGGAGATGTGGGTCGATACCGGGATATGATACTGAAATCGCCTTCGGAATTCAGTCAGGCAGATTATATTATTCTCGAATCGACTTATGGTAACAGATTGCATGAGGATCTTGAATCTTCGGTGGATACATTTCTGAAGCATTTAGTGCATACTTGCCTCGAGAAAAAAGGAAAATTGATCATACCTGCCTTTAGTGTAGGCAGAACCCAAGAGATTTTATTTACCCTCAATCAGCTGGAGCTGGAAGACAGACTTCCGCCTTTGGATTATTTTGTTGATAGTCCTTTGAGTCGAAATGCTACCAGGGTGGTAAAGAGTTTTCCAAATTATTTTAATAATCGAATTCAAAAAATATTGTTGAAAGACAAGGATCCCTTTCAGTTTGAGCGATTGAAGTTTGTGGAAACGGTTGAAGAGTCGAAGATGCTCAATTATTATGATGGTCCCTGTGTGATCATTTCTGCCAGCGGTATGGCTGAAGCCGGCCGTGTCAAGCATCATATAAACAATAATATTGAAAATAGTCGCAATACAATTTTGTTCACCGGTTATTGTGAGCCTCATTCCCTTGGTGGTCGATTAAAGCGTGGCGAAAAGGAAGTAGGCATATTTGGACAACGTAGACAAGTACACGCAGACATAGCAGAAATAGCCAGTTTAAGTGCACATGGGGATTATGAAGATCTCTGTCAGTTTCTTGCCTGTCAGTCGCCGAATCTCGTTCGTCAGCTATTCCTTGTACATGGCGAATATTCTGTTCAGCTGGATTTCAGAGACAGGCTCATCAGAAAGGGCTTCAGGCATGTAGAAATACCGATGCGACATACGGTGCATCCCCTTACGGATTAAGTAGTATGGATTGGGTCCTTTGTCAGTTGATTATTGATCATTCGGTAAATTCCTAAAGGATTTTCATTTTTTAATGCTGCAGGCAAAAGGTCATCAGGGACATTCTGAAAGCAGACAGGCCTGACGAATCTTTTGATAGCATCACCTCCCACTGCAGTGAATCGGCTGTCGGTGCTGGCCGGATAGGGTCCTCCGTGTTGCATGGATAAACATACGTCCACCCCTGTAGGTATACCATTGATGATCACTCTTCCTGCAATAGATGAAAGTAATTGGTATAATTCTTCATTCTCTTTTATTTCCTCATTGGTGCCTATTAGTGTGGCGGTGAGTTGACCACCGAGAGCCTCCGCGATATTTTTCATTTCATCATTATTCTTGCAGAGGATGACTAGGGAGAAGGGGCCGAAAACTTCTTGTTGTAATTCAGGGGCATGTATAAATGCTTCAGCACTTATTGAAGCGAGTAGGGGTATTCCGGAATTATCGGGTATGGGTAATTGAGATGACGCCAACGTATTTACCAATTTAGACGAAACTACTTTTTTTAGATTTTTGTTATAATTATTCAGAATGCCAACGTGCAATAAGGGAGACGCTGAGCTTTTGCTGAAGAGTTTTGATAAGGCGCTCGTAAATGAAGTGAAAGTAGGAGAGTCGATACCAATGATGAGTCCGGGTTTGGTGCAGAACTGTCCCATGCTGGAGAGAATGCTATCGTAGACATTGGAAGCCAGATGTTCAATAGAGGAGTCTTGTATTTCCGGAAGAATGAAAATAGGGTTTAGACTTCCCATTTCAGCAAAAACAGGAATGGGGGTTGGTCTTGCAGCGGCCCAATTGAACAATTGTCTTCCTCCCTCCAGTGATCCGGTAAAGGCGACTGATTTTACATTAGGGTGCTTTACCAAAGCTTCACCCACCTCAAATGATTCTCCATGCAGATGAATAAAAATATCTTCGGCAATTCCTTGTTCACGAATGGCCTGCCTGATAAAATCGGCGCAGGCTGAACTAGTAAGGGGATGTGCGGGATGACCTTTAATAATAACTGTACAGCCGGCAGCCAGCGCGGATGCGCTGTCGCCTCCTGCGGTGGAGTAGGCAAAAGGAAAGTTCGATGCACCAAACACGGCTACAGGTCCCAGGGGTATCATGGTTTTTCGAATATCTTTTCCCTGGGCAGTAGGACAATCTATGCATGCATTTAACCAATAGCCGGAAAGGCAATGGTCGGCATAGCTTCTCCATTGAAATAATGTGCGATTGAATTCTGTTTGAAGTCTGTCTGCTGACAGATGAGTTTCATTTGTTGCGATTCTAATTAATGCATCTTGATTTTGCTGAAGCGTATTTGCAATGGTATGCATCAATGCATGCCTTTGTTGAAGTGAAGTGTTTTTGTAAAGTTGAAAGGCGGCTACTGACTGAGAGCAGCTGTAATGAATTTCTTCCTGTAAACTATTGGCATTGAATGGTGTCATGTCATTTGATTCGTGGTAGTACAAATTTGCATCATTTATCGGGGAGGAAGTTTTAATATTTATAATTTTCTACTATAAGATTCCCGGTTCCTGACTTGGTATTTGTGTCTTGATGCTTGATTTAGATTTTTTAGGCAATAATGTCAACCTGCTTACGATAACCTATTTATCTTTTGCCACCGGAGCTCAAAAAACATTATTTTAAGACTTGACGTTTACTTTTTATATGAAAGTAAGAGAGTTGTCGGAAAGTCAGCTCAAATCTTTTACGTAAATATTTATAATTGCTTCATTGAAGAAGTATAGGAAATAGCGGTGCTTCATTAATTCTACAGGTATTTGTTGCGGCAAAAAATGGTCATGGATTAATAATTCGAATATCCCTGGGTGCACTGAGTTTCTTTTACCGGCAGGGGTTACTACAATTTTCTATGATGTAATGAAAAAGCGCACAACACAATTTTCGCTGAAATATTCCATGATACGGATGTTGCTTGGTTGTTTAGGGGAGTATTTGGGCCCGCTTTGTTGAAAGCCAAATGTAAGTAGAATATTAGTAGCTATGGTTGCCTAAGTTTTGCATGTGTTTATAATTGGAAATTGTCAGGTAAGTCATCCCGATAGTCCATTCGGCTAATTCAAGATTTATAAATTAATCATTTGCTCAATCATTATTCTCCGGTTGGTAATACATGCATTTTTTGTGAAGAAGTAAGTCATCCGTTTCAGGGTAGGCATATTAGATATTGGCTGAGTGACCAGGTCTATTCAGATTGCTAATGGTATCTTTTATTGGAGAAATAGCACATGCCTATTCACCCATACCTTCGCCGTCTGCTGTTTTGCTGCTGCCTTTCAGCATCTGGTTGATCGATTCAATTTCGGAGGGATTAAAATACCGCCAGTTGCCGGGAGCGAGGCCGCTGACAGTAATGTTCATAATGCGAATTCTTTTTAATGATGTCACTCGGTAGCCCAGGGATTCGCACATGCGGCGAATTTGTCGGTTAAGGCCCTGTGTAAGGATTATTCGAAAGCGTTTATCGGCCTCTTGTTTTACAAAGCATTTGTTTGTCAGGGTGCCCATTATCCGCACTCCATTACGCATGTTGTTGACAAAACTGGTGTCAATATTTTTATCTACTGTTACTATGTATTCCTTTTCGTGTCCATTGCCTGCCCGCAGGATCTTATTTACAATATCTCCATCATTAGTAAGAAAAATAAGGCCTTCTGAAAGTTTGTCAAGCCTGCCTATAGGGAAAATGCGTGTTTTGTATTTGATGAAATCAATAATATTTGTTTTATCCTTTGTATCCGTTGTGCAGGTGATCCCTTTAGGCTTATTAAGCATGATATAAACGGCAGATTTCTTTTTTTTGAGAGGCTCGCCGTCTACATGCACTATATCACCTTCTTTTACCCGGTTGCCCTTATGTGCTTCTTTACCATTGATGGTTACGCGTAATTCATCGATATACCGATCTGCTTCGCGCCTGCTGCAAAAACCCGTATCACTAATATATTTATTGAGGCTGGTATCCATAATCTATTGCGACCTGTTCTGTCGCGCCATTCAATTAGCAGCAAGATAAATTATAAATTAATAGGCTTTTTGAGCAATTCTTCTTTTTAAGTGGAATGGCTTCCCTTGAGCGTCTCCTGCTTTTCACTTCCTTCAGCTTGAGAGAGTACATTGAGGGAAAGTGCCTAATGATAGTGGTATTATCCATGAATGAATGGAGGACTTTCTTTTTTGTCTTGCAATTAATCTGTGAATTCGGCAGAATAATTACGGCTGGATTGTAACTATTATAAATCGATCGATTTGTCCGTTATGCCTTTGGATGAGTGTAATAAATCTGTCACTTTAGGGCAAGAAATGCAACATCCGAGTGGTCCGAAAATATGGAAAGCTTGCACTTTTATAAATGTCATCTAAAAATAAAAAATGATAGTCTTTAAGTTGAAAACGCCTCCGATAAATTGATTTTTGAACTGAAGTGGTGCCTGGCCCTGCCATTGACTAAGGGGTAATGATAAGTTTTGAAAATCTTTTCTAACAGATGAAACCAATAAAAAAGCCCGCTCAAAAAGCGGGCTTTGTACCACGTACGGGATTCGAACCCGTGATTCCTCCGTGAAAGGGAGGCGTCTTAACCCCTTGACCAACGCGGCATTATTTGGGAGCGCAAAGATAAGTCCTAATGAATTGACTTCCAAAAATTTTTGGGCTGACTTTCTTCCATGGTTTTATCTTTAATTCCTGATTATCATGTATTTATAGAATTTTTGCGACAAGGACTCAATTATTCCCATTCTTTGGCAACATTAAACCTTGAACTCTAATCCATAAACCTTTAATTACTACCTTTGCCGCGCAAAAAAATACCAAAATCTAAATCAATATCATGCGTACGATCAAAGTTGCCATCAACGGTTTCGGAAGGATTGGAAGACTGGTTTTCCGTCAGATTCACAACATCGAAGGTATAGACGTGGTTGCCATCAATGATTTGACAAGTCCCTCAGTATTGGCTCATTTGCTTAAATACGACAGCGCCCAGGGAAGATTCAATGAAGAGGTGAAGTCCACAGACAACTCCATCATGGTAAATGGCAATGAGATCATGATTTATGCTCAAAAAGATCCCTCCCAAATTCCCTGGGGCAAGCATGATGTGGATGTAGTGATAGAAAGTACTGGATTTTTCACCGATAAGGCTAAAGCCGAGGCGCATCTAACCGCAGGTGCTAAACGCGTTGTGATTTCTGCTCCCGCAACCGGAGATTTAAAGACTGTTGTTTTTAATGTGAACCACCATATTTTGGATGGCAGTGAAACTATCATCAGTTGCGCATCTTGCACAACCAATTGTTTGGCTCCTATGGCCAAAGCCCTGAATGATAATTTTGGAATCGTGACCGGCCTGATGAGTACGATTCATGCCTATACCAATGATCAGAATACCTTGGATGCTCCTCATCCCAAAGGCGATCTGCGTCGCGCCAGGGCAGCAGCCTCCAATATCGTACCCAATAGTACCGGTGCTGCCAAAGCCATTGGTTTGGTATTGCCTGAACTAAAAGGTAAACTCGATGGGGGCGCTCAGCGGGTACCGGTTATCACAGGTTCTCTAACGGAGCTATATTCCATTCTGGAAAAAACCGTTACCGCTGATCAGGTAAATGCTGTCATGAAAGCTGCCAGTAACGAAAGCTTCGGATATACCGAAGATGAGATTGTAAGCAGTGATGTCATAGGTATTCACTTCGGTTCATTGTTTGATGCTACGCAGACACGCGTCATGGCAATCGGGGACAAGCAGATGGTAAAGACTGTTAGCTGGTATGATAATGAAATGAGCTATGTGTCACAATTAGTTAGGACCGTAGCCTACATGGCGAAGAAAATTTCTTAATAAGGTTTAGAAGGTGTTTTAGGTTTCGTAAGTTTCGAAGGTTTTATTGGTATTTAATTAAATTATTTGATTAACTCCTAAACCTTTTTAACCTACTAAACCTACTAAACCTACTAAACCCATTAAACCTACTAAACCGGTCTTATGTCCTTCTCCCAACACAACTTCTCCAATCAAAAAGCGCTCATTCGTGTTGACTTCAATGTTCCATTGGATGATGCTTTTCATATTACAGACGACACCCGAATCCGGGGTACATTGCCTACCATCAATAAAATATTAAAAGACGGCGGGGCTGTGATACTGATGAGTCATCTGGGAAGGCCTAAGGATGGGCCCTCCGAAAAATATTCTCTGAAACATCTGGTGAATCATCTCTCCGGCCTCCTAGGAGGTGTCCCAGTTCATTTCGCTGCTGATTGTATCGGTCAGGAAGCCATGGATAAATCAGTTGGCCTGAAATCAGGCGAGGTTCTGCTGCTGGAGAATCTGCGCTTTTACAAGGAAGAAGAAAAAGGGGATAAGGCATTTGCAGAAAAACTCAGTCGCTTGGGAGATGTATATGTAAACGATGCATTCGGTACTGCCCATAGGGCTCATGCATCCACTGCAGTGATCGCAGATTTTTTTGCTGCTGACAAGAAAATGTTCGGATTGTTAATGGAAGGAGAGGTGAGCAGTGCGGAAAAAGTGATGCACGATGCACAAAAGCCTTTCACTGCTATCATTGGTGGCGCAAAGGTTTCTGATAAGATCCTGATTATTGAAAATCTTTTGAATAAAGCCACTGATATCATCATTGGCGGAGGCATGGCCTATACTTTTTTTAAAGCACAGGGTAAAATGATCGGTAATTCTCTTTGTGAGGATGACCGTTTGGAGAAAGCCTTGGAGATCCTCGCAAAAGCTAAAGAAATGGGAGTGAACATTCATTTGCCCATGGATAGTACTATTGCGGATAAGTTTGCTGCAGATGCTCAAACTACCAATTGCGAAAGCTATGGTATTCCATCAGGTTGGATGGGTTTGGATATCGGCCAAAAAGCGATCGCGGATTTTACTAGAGTGATACTGAGTAGTAAGACCATTTTATGGAATGGTCCAATGGGCGTATTTGAAATGGATAAATTTCAAAAAGGTACAAAATCAATTGCTCTCGCTGTTGCAGATGCCACAGCTAAAGGTGCTTTCAGTTTGGTAGGTGGCGGAGACTCAGTAGCTGCAGTCAATAAATTTAATCTTGCTGATAAAGTCAGTTATGTATCCACCGGCGGTGGCGCCATGTTGGAATATTTTGAAGGTAAAGAGTTGCCGGGAATAGCGGCGGTGAAAAATGTTTAATAGGTTTTGCAGGTTGCCTAGGATTAGTAGGTTTCGTACGTTAGCGGTTCAATAAGTTTAAAAAGTTTAAGATCTTCAATGTGTTTAAGATGTAAATGATGTTTTATTTTTTTTAGAATTTCCTTTTTTTCTAGGGTTCCCTTATCCGTAATTTTTTTCGCTGCCTTCGAGAGCCTCAGGCAGCGGTGGGTGTCTAATCTTTATAAGCCAAGAGATTCATTTTGAATGACTAGAAATTGATTGACCTATCCATGTTCAAAATATCAATTGGGAAATTTGCTTGCCGAGGTGAGGCTCTCGAAGGCAGCAAAATAGCTCAAGCTTTTAAACTCTTTGAACCTATTAAACAACCTGCGAAACCACTAGAACCTACGAAACCTCCTAAACCTATCCCTTTCGCCCTTTGATTCTTCCCATTTTCTACCTATTTTGTTCCCTTACCTCAGAAATATGTCTAGAATCGCTGAATCAGAACTTATTATAAATAACAGAGGAGCTGTCTATCACCTCGACGTACATCCCGATGAAATCGCGAGTACCGTCATATTAGTAGGAGACCCCGGACGTGTGGCTAAAGTGAGTAAACATTTTGACAAAGTTGAATACAAATGTGCTCACAGAGAATTCATTACTCACACAGGGTTTGTTGGAAATAAAAGAATATCTGTAGTATCCACCGGTATAGGTCCTGATAACATTGATATTGCTCTGAATGAATTGGATGCTTTGGTGAATATAGATTTTGCCACAAGAGAAATCAAATCCCATCTCAATAAATTAAGGTTAGTAAGATTCGGCACCTCAGGTGCTCTCCAGTCTGATATACCTGTTGACAGTTTCGTTGCTTCCACTCATGGGCTGGGTCTGGATAATCTCATGAATTATTACCGGTATGAGCGTAGCTCAGATGATAAGATGATGGCAGAGGCCTTTTCGGAACAAACTGGACTGAACAAGGAGGTCTGCATCCCTTATGTATTTTCAGGATGCAGTCATTTGCTGCAAGCCTTCAACAGCGGATTTCATCAGGGAATCACCGTCACCTGTCCCGGCTTCTTCGGGCCACAAGGACGTATCCTGCGCCTGCCTCTTAGTAGTCCAGGATTGATCAATAAGCTGACAGATTTTAAATTTCACAATCATAGGATCACTAACTTTGAAATGGAGGCCTCCGCCATATATGGACTGGGAAAGCTAATGGGACATGACTGCCTCAGCGTAAATGTCATCATCGCAAATCGGGTCCGTAAAGAGTTTTCCAAAGATTCAGAGTTGGCAGTGGAAAAAATGATCGCTGCCTCATTGGAAGTGCTCACCTCAATAGAATGAAAAGAGTATGGCAACTATCGTTAAAATACCGGATTTCGGCCAGTCGCCTCGCATAGACCATGTAGGAGTAGAAGAGCGAGCTGCGCGTTTTACTAAACGCAGTATCAAGAATGAATCTAAGCTGAATGGTCTGCTGCTGGCACTGAATATGATTGATCTTACCACACTGGAAGGAAAGGATACAGATGGTAAGGTACAGCAGATGTGCTATAAGGCAATACACCTGCATGATGCCTATCCCGGATTGCCTACAGTGGCTGCTGTATGTGTCTATCCAAATATGGTAAAGGTTGCTAAGAAAGCAGTGGAAGGCTCAGGCATTAAAGTAGCCTCAGTAGCCACTGGATTTCCTGCCGGTCAGGTGCCGATGTCAGCAAAGCTCAATGACACACGCTATGCAGTGGCGCAAGGAGCTGATGAAATTGATATGGTCATCAGTCGGGGTAAATTTTTACAGGGAGAATATAATTTTGTTTTCGATGAGATTGCTGCTATTAAAGAAGCTTGTGGAGCAGCAAGATTAAAGGTGATCCTTGAAACAGGCGAACTCATTACATATGATAAGGTAAGAAAGGCCAGTGACATTGCCATGTATGCCGGTGCAGATTTCATCAAGACATCTACCGGTAAAGTTCAGCCTGCTGCTACCATGCCCGTAACACTGGTAATGTTGCAGGCAATTCGTGATTTTTATTTCAATACCGGGAAGATGATAGGTATGAAGCCCGCAGGAGGAATCTCCAAAGCCAAGCAGGCACTGCATTATCTGGTTATGTTGAATGAAGTACTCGGCGAAGACTGGATGAACAACCAATGGTTCCGCTTCGGCGCCAGTAGTCTGGCCAATGATGTGTTGATGCAATTGATGAAGCAACGTACAGGAGTGTATCAGGGGGGGAGTTATTTTTCGGTGGATTGAGGAATCTTCAATGAGAATAAAGTTAATAGGCTTTCCAAAGTTTAGTAGGTTTAGCAGGTTTTGTAGGTTTGGGAATAATTAAGCCTATGGGATCGATAAGGAAGTTTGAAGAGATTATTTCATGGAAGGAGGCAAGATCATTGAATTTGTACATGCGAAGGTTGATTGATGATAAGAAATTTGGGAGTAACTTTCGTTTGATCAACCAATTTGAAGGCTCTGCAGGATCAATAATGGATAATATTGCAGAAGGGTTTGATAGGGGAGGGAATAGAGAATTTATTCAATTTCTTTACATAGCTAAAGGATCTTGCGCAGAATTGAAATCTCAGGCTTATAGAGCAATTGATTCTGGATATTTGAATGAAATTGAATTCAATTTCATTCAGGAAAAATGTGAAAAAATCGCTTTTTTGATCAATAATTTGATACAGTATTTAATTAAATCGGAAATAAAAGGTTTAAAGTTCAAGAGGTAAATAATAAGGTTTAATAATATAACCTTCGAAACCCGTAAAACTTACTAAACCTGCGAAACCCCAAAATATGGCTTCAATAAAAAAAAATACCCTCAAACTCAAATTCGACTCCGCACGAAATCTTGCTCCCGCACCGGAATCACGTTCGGTGGCTAAGATCAACGATCGCTATGAGTTGTTTGTTAATGGTCAATTTGAAAAGCCTAAAAGTGGAAAGTATTTTGCCACCATCAATCCGGCAAATGAGGAAAAGTTGTCCATGATTGCAGAAGCGAATGCGGCTGATGTGGACAGAGCAGTGAAGGCGGCGCGCACAGCCCATGATAAGGTATGGAAGAAAATGCCGGGAAAGGAGAGGGCTAAATATCTGTTTCGTATTGCGCGCATGATTCAAGAGCGTGCCCGTGAGTTGGCAGTGATCGAAACCCTTGATGGTGGAAAGCCGATCAGAGAGAGTCGCGATTTTGATATTCCCGTAGTGGCTAATCATTTCTTTTATTACGCAGGTTGGGCGGATAAGCTGGAATATGCCTTCCCAAACAGAAAGGTTCAGCCGCTGGGTGTAGCGGGTCAGATCATCCCATGGAATTTTCCCTTGCTGATGGCTGCCTGGAAAATAGCGCCGGCATTGGCAACAGGAAATACAGTCGTGCTCAAACCTGCTGAAACAACCTCCCTTACTGCTTTGAAACTGGCAGAAATTTTACAGGAGGCTGATCTGCCTCCCGGTGTGGTGAATATAATCACGGGAGCCGGTGCAACGGGTGCGGCCATAGTCAATCATCCTGATATCAATAAGATTGCTTTTACAGGATCTACCGATGTAGGTAAGATCATACAGAAAGCGATCGCAGGTACTAATAAGAAGTCTACATTGGAATTGGGTGGGAAAGCCGCAAACATCATATTTGATGATGCGCCTATCGATCAGGCGGTGGAAGGAGTGATCAATGGGATCTTCTTTAATCAGGGACATGTATGTTGTGCCGGCTCAAGGTTGTACGTCCAGGAGTCTGTGTATAAAGAGGTGGTCAGAAAACTAAAAGATCGACTGGAAACACTAATCGTTGGTGATCCAATGGATAAGAACACCGATATAGGTGCTATCAATTCAAAACAGCAATTAGATACCATTCATAAATATCTGAAGATTGGACAACAGGAAGGAGCAGATATGTATCAGTCTTCGTGTGTGCTTCCCCGTAAGGGATTCTATTGTCGTCCCACATTGTTCACCAATGTGGCTCAGTCAAACAGAATCTCTCAGGAGGAGATCTTCGGGCCGGTATTGGCTATACAGAGTTTCAGAACAGATGATGAAGTGATCGAGAAAGCAAATAATACGCCTTATGGCTTGTCCGCAGGCGTTTGGACAGACAAGGGATCCAAGATTTTCAATATGACAACTAAAATGCGCGCAGGCGTAGTTTGGGCAAATACCTTCAATCAGTTCGATCCCACCTCTCCCTTCGGCGGCTACAAAGAAAGCGGCTTCGGCAGAGAAGGAGGATTGCATGGATTGGGCGCGTACTTAAACGTTTCGTAGGGTTAGCAGGTTAAGTAGGTTGTTTGTCAGATTGAAACATAACCTACAAAACCTCCGAAACTTGCGAAACCCACAAAACTTAAATAAATGAAAAGACTAGAAATACTCAAAACCTATAAAATCTACATCGGCGGGAAATTTCCTCGTACCGAGTCAGGCAGATATTATATCGCTACTAATAAAAAAGGCGAAAAGCTGGCCAATGTTTGTTTATGTTCAAGAAAGGACTTCAGAGATGCGGTGATAGCTGCGAGAAATGCTTTTGCAGATTGGTCGGGAAGGGCTGCATTCAATCGCGGACAGATACTGTATCGTATGGCTGAAATGCTGGAGGGAAGAAAGGCTCAGTTTGTGGAAGAGATGATGATGCAGGATTATAGCAGGCCAAAGGCTATAGCAGAGGTTGAACTTGCTATCGATCGTTTGATCTATTATGCCGGATGGTGCGATAAATACCAACAGGTATTCAGTTCGGTGAACCCTGTGGCTTCTCCTCATTTCAATTTCTCTAGCCCCGAACCCATGGGAGTGGTATCGATTCTCGCTCCGCAGGATGATACACTGTTGGGACTCATATCGTTATTGGCTCCTGTTGTTGCCGGAGGAAATACTTGTATTGTACTGGCAAGTCATCAAAAGCCGCTTTGTGCCGTTACTTTGGCAGAAGTTCTGAACTCGTCGGATTTGCCTGGAGGTGTAGTTAATATTCTCACCGGAAAAGTGGCTGAGCTTGCACCTTATTTTGCTGATCATATGGACGTGAATGCAGTCCTATGTTGTGAATCTGACCAGTCTCTGCGAAAAATGATCAATGAAAAAGCCTCACTCAACCTAAAACGCGTTTTCTTCAGAGATGACCTTAAATGGAAGGACGAAAGTTCCCATTCGCCCTATCTGATCATGGATACTGTGGAAATTAAAACAACCTGGCATCCTATTGAAACGATAGGAGGGGCGAAGGCAGGGTATTAGCATGGTTGATAGGTTTAATTATTCAATAGTTTAAGAGTTCACGGTTCACAGTTTACAGTTCACAGTTTACAGTTTACAGTTCACGGT
>Ga0315906_10006299_pt1 | contig 14715 bp, 9 predicted proteins | sample LakEriMetagenome_4_FD_203526 | JGI IMG/M metagenome (GOLD analysis project Ga0315906, IMG submission 203526) | Freshwater fungal communities from buoy surface, Lake Erie, Ohio, United States - Buoy 2 MA122 | ecosystem: Environmental > Aquatic > Freshwater > Lake > Lake biofilm | place: USA: Lake...
CCGCAGTGCCGACAGCTCCAAATACGGTTCCGACAAGCACCATGTTAAGATCAGCATGTTCGGAAACGATGATGGCATTATTTCCGCCCAACTCAAGAATTGTTCTTCCGAAACGTTGAGCGACGGTGCCGGCCACGCGACGTCCAATACGGGTTGATCCGGTGAATGAAATCATCGGAACACGTGGGTCATTATTCATACGATCGCCGACGTGATTGCCTATCAGCAGACAACTTACGCCTTCCGGAACATTGTTTTCGCGGAATACTGCACTGATGATGTTTTGACAAGCGACAGCGCAAAGCGGAACTTTTGAACTTGGTTTCCAGACGCAAACATCTCCGCAAACCCAGGCGATGGCGGCATTCCAGCTCCAAACGGCTACCGGAAAATTGAAAGCGGAAATAATACCGACTGTTCCCAGCGGATGCCATTGTTCGTACATGCGATGCTTGGGACGCTCGCTGTGCATGGTGAGTCCGTAAAGTTGACGGGAAAGTCCGACAGCGAAATCGCAAATGTCAATCATCTCCTGCACTTCACCCAGGCCTTCTTGTAGACTTTTCCCCATTTCATAGGAGACCAATTTGCCGAGCGGATCTTTGTATTTACGTAAAGCATCACCGACCTGACGAACGATTTCGCCGCGTTTGGGTGCCGGTAACATTCTCCAGGCCTTGAAAGCATCCTGAGCGGTTTGCATTACGTTTTCATAATCTTCCGGAGTCGATTCGTGTACGGTAGCGATTTGCCGGCCGTCGACCGGAGAAGTGGATGTAAGTAGATTACCGTTGGAGTTGATCCATTGGGTGCCGGTAGAGGTGCCGGAGTTCACGTCGTTGATGCCTAAGGCGGCTAGCGCCTCAGCTACGCCGAACGGTAGAGTTTTCACGGAAATGGTGTTCATTGGTGACATGTATTTATTTCGTAAAAATAGTCAAAATAAATGGGTTGTTGCTTTCCGTGGATTTACTGTAATTTGGTCTGATCAGATGCGCTACGACCGGAACGCCATTTATCAATTTATTTATGTAATCACAGGGGTTGTACTGTGGCCGTACCTGAATGAGTACGTCAATAATTCCGACTCGTATCAATACATTAATGTAGCCCGGCTGTACGAATCGGGTTATTTGTCGGAAGCAGTAAACGGCTATTGGAGTCCGCTTATTTCCTGGTTATTGTTGCCGGTTTTAAAAACAGGGTGGTCTGCTATTCATGCATTCAAGATGTTGCAGCTTACCATCGGTCTGCTCGCATTGCGGTGGAGTATACGACTGGCGGATCAATTTGCTGCTTCGCCTAGGTTTCGTGAACCGTTCAAATGGATCATGATCCCGACGTTACTGGGTTATGCTTACTTGTATTTAACGGCCGATCTGTTATTTTTCACGCTACAGTTACGTTTAGTCTTGTTTCTTATTGAGGCTCCGGTCTGGAACAATCGGCGACGAGCGCTGCAGTTCGGAGTACTTGGCAGTCTACTTTATTTATCCAAAGCCTTCGGCTTCCCTTTATTCATCGCCATGGTGTGCTGCTCGGTTTATTATCATCGGCAACATGCAACGTTCCGTTGGAAATGGGTAGCAGAAGGTATTGTTGTTTTCTTAACTATTTCGTCGGCATGGATTTTCGGAATCAGTTTGAAGTATGGACACTTTACAGTCAGCGAAGCGGCGGCGTTCAATGCTACCCGTGAAGTAGCGCCACTCCCGGAACAGCTGGTCCGACTTCCTGTATTGTATACCAACGGCATTGTGCCGCCTGTTGGTTCGCATGCTTTGTCAGCATCGGAAGAGCCGATGCAAGCCATTACTTTAACACCACTTCGCCCATGGTCGGACAAGTCCGATCGCGATCATCGTTTCGCAGTAATTAAGCGGAACATGCTTTCTATCTGGTATTTCGATTTCCGTCGCCAGCTGGGAATTATTTTCCTGCTGTTTCTACTAGTGTTATTTATGGCACGGCGTGAGCTTTTACAGGCTGGCGATCCGTTGCTTTTTTATCCAATAGCGCTTCTGCTTTTTACCTATGCCGGCTACGCCATGATTCTTTATCATGCACGATACTCTTGGATATGTTCAGCGTTGATGATGTTGTTGGTCAGCCGACTGGCCGAACAGCTATCTAAGTCGGAAAAGCGGATAATTCAAAATGGCGCATGGATGGTATTGGTGATCGGCCTGGTACTTTCTGTTAAACGTCCGATTAAAGAACTCCTCTTTGAAAAAGACAGACAAGTAGCGGGTGCTGATTTTTTTGCTGCCATAATTTCTCCTCTGAAAACCCTGGAAGCTACGTATGCGCCTGATCGAGAAGTAGCTGCAGCCGCCGAAGATTTGCGCAGGCTGAATGGATCCTTTGCATCGCGTTTTTCAGATACGCGTGAGCGTCCGCCCTATTATGCATCACTGGCAGTGGCGGAACGTTCTGGACAACGATTCTACGGACAATTAGACGATACGAAGCCCGGCGCACTGGACTCACTTCGTCTGTATGGTGTTCGTTATTTTCTTGTATGGAACGCTTCGCCGGATTCTTGCTTCGGAAGACCGCCTGTCATGGTGCTAGAAAACGTACGCGTCTTTGATCTTCGCTGATCACCTATTATTCAACGAGGTTAAAATATATTCCGTGATGCGCGGGTAGTTTTCACGCATGATTTCGTTGATGTCGTTTGAATTCGACAGAAAATGCGATACCGCCAAATCTCCGTGAACTTGCTTCCCATCACGATCGAATACAGCATAGTGAACGCGAACTTCTCGGTCGTAGATTTTAAGAGCAAGATCCATACAGTCTTTGAAGTTTGTTCGGATTTCAAACTGGTTTAATACCACGAACAGGTCCACATTGTATTTGCGCGAGAAATCGCCTAATAATTGTTGGTCATAAAACCCAACGTTCATGTAGAGCTTATCGATCGCAAAAGGCTTGCGTGACTTTGGATTCACAAAGGTTTTCATTTTCAGTAATGAATCCTTTTTTGGATGAGCAACCGGCCAGATAGTATCTTGCTGAAAGTATTCGGCGTGGTAAATCAAACTGTTGTCGTCATCATCGTCTCCGACATGATCACTTTGCAATAGTTCAGCATCGTAAACCGTCACTATTTTTGATCGCAAACTTTTCAGCAGTCCTTCACGGAATTCTTTGCGCATTTCATCCAGCTGAATTCCGGAGTAGGTCGAGATATCGAGATCCGCCGGATCCGGCATATGCATTCCCGGTTGGTAAGGAATGATCAGGATACGCGGAGTCGTTGAGCTGTCAGTGGCTTGACGCGCGAAGGTGAATGAAGAGCAAAACGATAAAAATAACAGCAGAAGTGGTTGACGGAATGACATACGGCAAGTATCGCACAATCCTTCAACCTCTCGACGCAATAAGCGCCTGAGTAAGCGACAACCGTCAGTTGATAAAGTGCTTCCAGATATCGTTACCGACGGTATACACCATCAGCGATAACAGAATAATCATACCGACGACTTGCGCTTTTTCAAGGAATTTATCCGGTAGACGCCGACCGGAAACTACTTCTACCAACAGGAAGAGTACATGTCCGCCGTCCAGCGCAGGTATCGGAAGAATGTTCATGAAGGCAAGTACCATGGATAGCAAACCGGTAATCGCCCAGAAGCGCCGCCAGTCCCAAACTCCTCCATAAATCGTTGCGATGCCGATTGGCCCCTGAATAGATTCACTGGCTTTCTCCTTACCACTGAAGATCTGTTTCAGTCCTTTTATATTGGAGGAAATGGCCTCGAAAGCATCGGAGGATCCGTACGAAAATGCAGTACCAGCAGAATACGGGGTTAGCGCATAATTTCCATAATCACTGTGGTAAGTGATTCCGATTATTCCCGAATCGCTGACTACCGGTTGAATCATGAGTGTATCATTGGCACGCACCAATTCCAAGGTGATAGGACGTCCTTTATTTTCACCGATGACTTTCCGTGTGCGTTCCATGGAAAAAGTCCGTTCTCCGTTAATGGAAATAATGCGGTCTGATTTTTCTATACCGGCTGCAGCAGCCGGTTTTCCTTCTACCACGCTGTCAATAATCAGTCCTGCACGAAAAGGGGCTACGAAATTACCTTTTCCGGTTTCAATCGTTTTCCGATAGAAATTATCCGGCACAACAACTTCCAGGTTTTTTCCGTTGCGCTCCACCGTAAGTGTAGAACCGAAAATCACCCGCGAGGATAATACATCTTCGAATCGTACTACCGGCTTTCCGTCGATAGCAACAATCTTATCGCCGGCAGCAAGCCCAACTTCTTGCCCCAGACTGAAGGCATAGATGCCATCGTTGATGGAATCGTTTGACAAGTAGTTTTTATCGTAGCTGAAAAGAACACCGGTATAAATAGCAACACCAAGAATAACGTTCATCACGACACCGGCAACCATAACAATCAAACGCTGCCATGCCGGTTTGGATCGGAATTCCCAAGGTTGCGCCGGCTGCGCCATTTGTTCTTTGTCCATGCTCTCGTCGATCATGCCGGAGATCTTTACGTAGCCGCCCAGCGGCAACCAGCCAATACCGTATTCGGTATCTCCTTTGCGAAAGGAAAAGAACTTGAAGCCCCACGCGTCAAAAAACAGATAAAATTTTTCTACACGAATTCCGAAGGCGCGAGCCGCCAGGTAATGACCTAATTCGTGAAGTGTTACCAGTATGGAGAGTCCCAGAATCAACTGGGCAGCCATGATAAGTCCTGACATAGATGAAATAATTTGAGCGACATTCGGTGCAAGAAGCGTAATCAGCACCACTGTACGTTCACAAAGATACGAAAAGAGTCCCCCTTTGTTTAGGGTGTTTTCCGCTTAAATGAACAATTAACACGATTTAACGAAGGTCACGCGACATGCCAGGCCGTGGCGACACGACGGGTTTCGCGGTCGGTAGCGATATAATCTTCCAACGACGGTTGCGCAATAAACGGAACCTGCGACAAACAAGCTTCGATCATATCGGTCATTTCCAGAAACCCGATTTTATCGTGCAGGAAAGCGTCAACAGCTACTTCGTTGGCAGCGTTTATTATACACGGCGCATTACCGCCGCGTTTCATGGCTTCAATAGCCAATGCCAGATTTCTGAAGGTTTCCATATCGGGCTGTTCAAACGTCAGCGACGGATACTGAAGAAAATTAAAGCGAGGGAATCCGGCAGCCAATCGCTCGGGATATCCGATAGCGTATTGTATGGGCAACTTCATGTCCGGCAATCCCATTTGCGCTTTCATGGAGCCATCGCGAAACTGTACAATGCTGTGAATGATGCTTTGCGGATGAACAATCACATCGATCTGATCCGGCTGTAAACCAAACAACCACTTGGCTTCGATGATCTCCAGTCCTTTGTTCATCAATGAAGCGGAGTCGATTGTGATCTTCGCGCCCATATCCCAGTTGGGATGTTTTAACGCTTGTTCTTTTTTTACCGTTGCCAGGAAGTCGCGCGATTTTCCCCGGAAGGGGCCACCTGAGGCAGTCAGGTAAATTTTTTCAATCGGATTGTGCCATTCGCCGGCCATGCATTGAAATATGGCGGAGTGTTCCGAATCAACCGGATAAATATTGACGGATTTTTCTTTCGCTAGCGCAGTGATCAGTTCACCGGCTACGACCAATGTTTCCTTATTGGCTAAGGCGATATGTTTGCCTGCTCGAATCGCACTGACTGTAGGACGTAATCCTGCATAACCTACCAGCGCCGTGAGCACCATATCTATATTGTCCATCTGAACAACTTGTTCCAGTGCAGCTTCTCCGGCAAAAACCTTGATCGGTTCATCGGCCAATGCATCTTTCAGATACGTGTACTTACTCTCTTGCGCAATTACTACCGCATTCGGTTTGAATTCGAGCGCCTGACGGATCAGTAAATCAACGTTATTGTTTGATGTCAATACTTCGACACAGAATTGACCTTGTTGTTCCCGCACGACATCAAGCGCCTGAGTTCCGATTGATCCGGTCGATCCTAAAATGGCAAGTCGGCGTGGTTTATTCATGATTGGCACGAAAATAGGAAAAAGGGAGAGAAAGCGAGTGGGGAAGGCGGTACAACAACTTTTTTTTCGTATCTTTGTTATGAAATCAATGTCGCTGTTGTTAGCGCTTATTCTAAACATTATTTCGGCTAATTATGTTCAAAAAACTACTTATTGCGCTTTTTCCTATTGTAGCTCTTGGCGGATTAACCGCGGATACAATGTATTCTACCGGACGCGCCGGCAACACGGGTTCTCCCGGCGAAAGCACGTGTCGCGGATGTCATACTACCTATGCACTAAATTCTGGCGGAGGCTCCATAACAATTCAAAATACTTCCATGCCGGGAAATATTTATATTCCCGGACAAACGTACACGATGAGTGTAACGGTGGCACAATCCGGAATAAATCTCTTCGGATTTGGGTTGGAAGCCTTGACGGCTTCCGGCGACAACGGCGGTACCCTTAACATCACCGATCCCGCATCGACACAGATTAAAACCGCTTTAATCGGCGGCATATCCCGCAGAAATGTGGTTCACACCTCCAATGGTGGCACCGGTAATGGTTCAAAAACATTCAACTTTAGTTGGACAGCTCCTGCGATAGGAACAGGAAACGTTACCTTCTATTTTTCCGGCATTGCTTCGAACGCAAATACATTCAGCTCGGGCGACTGGGTGTACCAGGGAACGTCACTGACAGTTACCGAGCAGCCGTGTAATCCTCCTGCACAGCCTACTCAAATTTCAGGAATCGGTACGCCTTGCGCCGGCTCAACACAAACGTATTCGGTAGCTGCTGATCCTTCAGCAACAAGTTATACCTGGACACTTCCTAATGGCTGGTCCGGCATATCATCAACGAATTCGATTACTGCAACACCAGGAGCCTCGGGCGGCACGATTACGGTGGTCGCTTTTAACGCATGCGGCCCGAGCGCTCTCCAGACTATTGCGGTTAATCCTATTCAGATTACTGCTTCCATAGCTACGGTTCCGGTGACTTGCTTTGGCGGCACCGACGGTTCTGCTACAGTCACCGCAAATGGTGGCGCGGTTCCGTATACCTTTACTTGGACCCCGAATGTGTCCACAGGCGCAACTGCCGCAGGATTATCTCCAGGAAATTACTCCGTAACAGTTTCCAATACTGGCAATTGCCCGACAACACAAAGTTTTACTATTACTGAGCCACCACCATTGGTGGTTGATGCCGGAAGTTCAGTGCAAGCTTGTGCCGGTGCAGGCGCGGTTATTGGTGGTATTCCTCCTTCCGGCGGTACAACTCCTTACACGTATCAATGGACCGGGAATGCCGGCGTCATCTCATTTGCCCTTGCACCAGTAGTTTCCGGAACGAGTAATGAGAATTTCACATTTACAGTCACCGATGCCAACGGTTGTTCAGCAAGTGACGTCATGCAATTGCAAGTTGCACAGCTACCTACTTCCTCCACCATCACCAATATCAACGATACACTCTTTGCATCACAGACCTTCAATTACCAGTGGTATTACAACAACACATTGATTCAGGGGGCCACCTCTAATTTCTATGCACCAACAGCAAATGGTGACTACACGGTAATCGTAACCGATCCTGTTTCCGGTTGCACCAATCAGTCTCTTCCATATACTTTTATCTCCATGGCTATTCCGACTGTTCAACAAATGAATATCGCCGTGTATCCGAATCCGGCTTCTGAAAATGTTGTTGTGACCAACAACTGGAAATCCCAACGTGAATTAAACTATCAATTGATCAGTAGTATGGGGACTGTCGCCATCTCTGGTAAACTTTTGGAATCATCGCCTTCTTTGGATATTTCCGGCTTGTCCAATGGTTGCTATTCACTGCTGTTGGAGAGCAACGGTAAAAGATCAATGGTGCGACTGTTGATTCAACGGTAAATACAAATCAGTTTATCCAGCATAAAAAAACGGGAAGTATTGCTTCCCGTTTTTTATTTTTCGAGCGATGACATTTTCATGGTCCGAAAGGTAAGATTGATGCGTGGACTTGAAATCCGTTTTGATTTAGGCAGGGCGTGCAACCAGTTTTTTTGCACATTGCTTTCCATGACCAACAAACTTCCATTTTCCAACAAAATTGACTGCGAGGTTTTGTTGGTTTTGTGCTGAAAGGAAAATTTACGCGCCGCTCCGAAACTTATCGAAACAATTGATGCATCCGGTTCAAGCGTGTCTTCATCATCACTGTGCCACGACATTCCTTCTTGTCCATCGTGATAAAGATTCAGCAAACAAGAGTTAAAAGATTTTCCGGTATGCTTTTCGGCAATCGATTTTATATTTTTTAATACATCGTTCCAGGGCAATGCTTTTTTTGCCGAATGAGAATAGGTGTAGACAAACGGGAGATCGCCGTACCATCCCACTTTTCGTTTGGTGATGATTTTTTTCCCGAACATAATTATTTCGTCTTGCTTCCAGTCGATGGTATGAAGCAGCTGGTCGAAAACTGCATCACCTACTTCTTGCGAAAAAACTTGTCGATAGTAATAAGCATCGCCATCGAAGGGCAGTATGTTTTCGGCAGGATTTTCCGGGAAAGGAATCAACATACCTACAGTAAGTTGGCAATACTTCGGTCGTTTGCCAGCCGCGGCACTTTGTTTTGTCCGCCAAGCTTCCCCAGCTTGCGCATGTAGTCGCGGAACGCGCCGGGTTTGAGCGGACGGATCTTCAGCGACTGTAACATGTTTCCCTGGATCAGATCACGGTAGTAACTGTTTTGCCGTTGCATGCTTTCGTCGACAGCTTTGACAAAGCCATCAAGATCTTCCGGTTGCTTGTCGAATTCAATAAACCATTCGTGATAGGGAAGTCCGCCTTCCGGCGGATCGAGCTGCGGCGCTACGGTGAATTCGACAACCTCCGCGTGTTGCAGCGCTGCCGCTTCGGTAAGTGCGCGCTCCACTTCTTCGGCAATGACGTGCTCACCACTCGCAGAGAGAAAATGTTTGACACGACCGGTTACAACAATCCGGTACGGATTCAACGATACGAACTTGACGGTATCTCCCAAATTGTATCCCCACAGTCCGGCATTTGAATTGATGACGATGGCGTAATTTACGCCAAGCTTTACATCCTTAATACTGATTCGTGTAGGATCGGGCTGATCAAATGTCTCCGCCGGAATGAATTCGAAAAAAATTCCGCTGTTTAACAATAATAACAACCCGTTATTGTCTTGTCGGTCCTGATAAGCGATAAATCCCTCGCTCGCGGGATACAACTCGATGGAATCAATTTTACGACCGATACTTTGTTCGAGTTTTTTCCGGTAGGGCTCGTAATTTACACCACCGTACACGAACAGATCAAAATTCGGAAAAAGATCTTTGACTGCTTTTCCTGACTTTTCCAGTAGTCGGTCGAAATACATCTGCACCCACGGTGGGATGCCGGAAATAAAGCGCATATCCTGGTGAACAGTTTCGTTCACAATCGCATCAATCTTTGTCTCCCAGTCTTCGATGGTATTCGTGGCATACGACGGAAGTTGTCGAGTGCGTAAGTAGCCTGGGACATGATGGTTTACAATTCCGGAGAGTCGGCCGCAAAGAATTCCGTTAACCTTTTCCAGCGCAGGCGATCCGCTGATGAAGATCATTTTCCCGTTGAGAAAACGGCAATTACCGGTTTCGTGAATATAGCTTAGCAGTGCATCCCGGGTTGCATTGATGTGATTTGAAATGGAGTCGCCGGTAATTGGAATGTATTTCGTTCCGGATGTTGTTCCAGATGTTTTCGCGAGGTACAACGGTTTCCCGGGCCACATAACACTCGCTTCACCGGATTTCGTGCGGTTGAAATAAGTGGACAATCCTTCGTAGTCGCGAACGGGTACGTTTTTTTTGAAGGAAGTGTAATCGGAAATTTCAGTGAAACGATGATCGCGACCAAACGCGGTAACTTTTCCACGTCGGATTAGTTCCTGAAATATTTTTTCCTGTACTGCTACGCCATTACTGCTCCATCGTCGCGTTTTTGCGGCGGAGTAATTGGCCAATTGTTTGCTGAGAAAGGATAACAGTCCCATGGTTCGGGAAAATGGAGCAGGATACTGCGTATAAAATTACGTCATTTCCGACAATAACACCAACCACCGGAGTGCTGTTTTGTTCAGGAGAAGTGCGAACGATTAGAAGGCGATGTACTTCGCAGGGTCTAGCGCACTGCCATTGAACCACAGTTCAAAATGAAGATGTGGTCCGGAGCTCATTTCGCCGGAATTTCCAATGACAGCGATTGCATCACCGGCTTTTACGAACTGACCGGACTTTTTGAGCAAGGCGGAGTTGTGTTTGTAAAACGAAAAGAGGTTGTTGCTATGCTGAATACCTATAACCCAGCCGGTTTCCGCCGTGAAATTTGCGAGAATTACGGTGCCGTCCAGCGTAGCTTTGATTGGTTCGTTGATGGCCGCGGTGACGTCGATACCGTAATGTTTTTTGACGGCATCAAAACGGTTGGTTACGGTTCCTTTCACCGGCGCAAAAAAGAGGAAGCTGCGAATACTGTTGCCCAACGATGCATCATCACTGGCGCTAAGTGAAAACGGATCCTGCGACTCAATATCCAGCCGAAGCAGCGAATCCTGCACCGACCGCGCGAGTTCTTTAATCGTATCGTACCGCTCCGCATTTTCAGGTTGTTCTACAATGGAATCCTGCGGCAATTTCCCATTGATGATCATCCGTAGATTGGAAAGGTATAAATCACGCGCATTCAGGGACCGTTCCAGCGAATCGGCTTCCTGCACGAGCCGAACAACTTGACGGCGGCTTTGAACGTCCGCGTAGCCCGGAATATATTCGCGCAAAGGCGTAAAGGCGATGATGAAGGTTGTCAGCGTAATCAACAGAATGATTCCCAGTCCTCCGGCCACAAAAACATTCAACGGCCGTAAGTTGAACGAAGCCTTCTCTTCGAAGGTATCTTCGTTCATAATGACCATTCGGTACCGGTTTTTCAACCGTTTGACCCACTCTTTTTGTTGCTTTTTTGCCATTTTCAGGCCTCAAACCTACTCTTTTAATAGGGATCATTCAATGTAAAATTGCATTCACCAAGAAAACGAGCCGAAACGCCCATAATTACGGCCACCGATTAAGGGCAAATCCCCCGCCTTTTAAAATATTTTCGCAGTTTTGCAGTTATTCCCTTTCTTAATGTACCACCGACGCGTGAAGCGCCTTTACTTTTCTTATTTCCGACTAATATTCGGGGCGTTCCTGGTTTTTGGGTGTTCCCAGACAAAGGATACGTTTATCAACCGGAATTGCCATAATTTATCGGCACACTACAACGGCTATTATAACGCCGGATTGAAGATCGAGGAAGGAAAAGAGAAACTGGCGGAATCGCATACCGATTCCTACGACCGCGTACTCCGTGTTTTTCCGTATGCCAACGCTGAAAAGGCAAAGGCTGTTTATCCGCAGATGGACGATGCTATTAAACGCCTGTCCACGTCCATTTCCAAACATACCATGTACGACAAGCGCGGTAATGAGAAACCGGCTTCGGAACATTGGATTGACGATAACTGGCTGCTTTGGGGACAAGCGATGTTTTTCAAACACGAGTATTTCCAGGCAATGGATGCCTTTAAATATGTTGAGGCCACGTACAAGACAGAACCTGGCCGCTACCTGGCTTCTTTGTGGATTGCCAAAACGTACCTGGAACTTACTCAGCTAAACGAAGCGGAGACCAAACTCGACTATCTGCGCAACACGCCGGACTTCCCCAAAAAACACCGCTGGGAGCTGGAAGCTACTGCGGCTGACTTTTATGTGCAGGTGAAAAACTATCCGAAAGCGATAGAACACCTGCAGGTAGCAGCAGAAAAAGCACCAAAGCGCGAAGACCGAATCCGTTTCCTGTTCATTCTTGCACAGCTGAATCAACAGCTCGAGCAATTTCCAGCTGCCTTTGCACTCTACTCGAAGATCATCAAGATGAATCCGAAGTACGAGATGGCATTTAACGCGCGAATCAACCGGGCACGCTGTTATGATGCAGCGAGCGGAAGCAGCGACGAGGTGAAAAAAGAGCTCGAGGTGCTCGCAAAAGATCCGAAGAACAAGGACTTCCTGGATCAGATCTATTATGCACACGCCGGGATCGCAAAAAAAGAAGGTCGACAGGAAGATGAAATCGCTTACCTAAACAAATCTATCCAGGCAAGCACGACGAACAAGAACCAGAAAGCGCTTTCGTACCTGGAGTTGGCAAAAATTAGTTTTGAAAAACCGGAGTATAAGAAAGCGCAGTTGTATTACGACAGCGTAGTCACTAACCTGGCGAATGATTTTCCGGAGTATTCGGAAATTCTTCAGCGCAGAAACAGTCTGACCAAACTGGTGCGCTACCTGAATACGATCGCTAAGGAAGACAGCTTGCAACAGCTCGCTAAAATGACGCCGGAGCAACAGCAGGCGTTGGCGCTGGAAGTGATTAAGAAAAAAGAAGAGGACGCTAAAAAGAAAAAAGAGCTTGAGCAAAAAGAGCAACCTGCGAATCAGATCTTCAATGACAAGCAAGGACAAGCCAACCAGTTCAATCAGCAAAGCGGTTCCAACTGGTACTTCTACAACGCACAGGCGGTAAGTTTCGGATTCAATGAGTTTGTGAAACGCTGGGGTAATCGTCCGCTCGAAGATAATTGGCGACGAAGCAACAAAGAGTCTGTAGCGCCTGCGCCGATCGAAGAGGAGGAAAGTGCTAAGGCCGACACTTCAAAAGCAGGCGACAAGGAAAAGAAGAACGACCCCGAAGAGCAGGCTAAAGAGCTGGTCAAGATTATTCCTTCAACACCCGAAGCGCTGGAGAAGTCCACTAACAAGGTCATCGACGCGTATTACAATGCCGCTATGTTGTATCGGGAGCAGTTCAATGATTTGAAAAGCTCCATCAAGATGTTTGAAGAGATGCTGGCGCGTTTCCCGAAAAGCAAGTACGAGCCGCAATCCTATTACCAGCTATACCGGATGTGCGAAAAGTTGGGCGACACGCAGAAGGCCGAGTATTACAAAAATCTTATCCTGAACGAATATCCTAATACGGATTACGCACAGATTATCAAGAATCCGGATTATGCCTCGCAGATGGCCTCGCGGAAGTCCGAAGCGGAATTGTTTTACGAAGAGACCTATCGTAAATACCTCAATGCAGAATACGCTACGGTGATACAACGCCGCAATCAAGCATTACTTCAATTTCCGGAGAACGCTTACATGCCGCAGTTTGACCTGTTACGGGCACTGTGCATTGGTCGGACGCAGCCTTTACCACAGTTTGAGGCGTCGTTGAGTGAAGTGGTGCGTATGTATCCGGAAAATCCGGTGAAAGAGCAGGCGCAGCAAATGCTGGATTATATCAAGAGTGCAGGCGCTGCAGCTCCGCAGACACCACCTTCCGCTCCGGTTGCGGATCCGAACGACAAGAAGAACAAGAGAGCGTATACGTATATGCCGGATACCACGCATTACGTGGTAATCATTTTCCAGAATATCGGCGGGCCGGTTGATGGAAATCGATTGAAAACGAAACTGTCGAATTTCAACGCGACGAACTATTCCAATAAAGGGCTGGCCGTTCAGGACTTATTGCTGGATCATCGCTTCAAGATGCTCGTCATTCGGGAGTTGTCCAACAAAGCGGATGCGATGCGTTACAATGATCACCTGTATAATAATGACGAGGTGTACGGAAATATCAATCCGGATGGCTACAAACAGTTTGCCATATCTGCCAATAATCTCCCCGAATTGTTGAAGCAGAAAAAAGCAGATGAGTACGAGGATTTTTTCCGATCCTTCTATAAGTAAATACGCCGTCCTTTTATAGTTTTCTTGTCTGCAGTAATACAGTTACCGATAAACCAACTACTATTGAGGCCGAATCGTTATTTTTGTGGTGTATATAACTCAGTATTATGACGTACGATATAGCCATCATTGGTGGAGGAATTGTTGGAGCGGCTACCTTTTATAAACTGCAAAAGAAAAATCCCGGTTTGCGGATGGTGCTTATCGAAAAGATGGACCAGCTAGCCGATCATCAGACCGGACATAACTCAGGGGTAATACATTCAGGGTTGTATTACAAGCCTGGATCCTTGAAGGCGAGGAATTGTATTCAAGGCCGACACGAATTAGTGGCCTTCGCCAAGCAATATGGGATCAAACACGATGTTTGTGGAAAAGTGGTAGTCGCCACGGATCCGGTGGAATTACCAAACCTGGAAAAGATATTTAAAACAGGTCTCGAGAATAAGATTGAAGGGATTGAAAAAATAACGGCCGATCAGGTACGCGAACACGAGCCGCACGTAAAAAGTATCGGCGGTATTTGGGTGCCATGTACTGGAATCATTGATTTTAAAGGCGCTACCGAAAAGATGGCGGAACTGGCACTGGCGATGCAGCCCGAAAGCAGAATGCAACTGGGGGAGGAAGTTCTTGGTATTGAGAAAGGAGAGGAAACGTCGACTGTCGTAACCACTAAAAATAAGTATACCGCCAGGTATCTCGTGTTCTGCGCGGGCTTACAAGCCGATCGTTTGGCAAAAAAGGACGGCGTGAAGCTGAAAGAAAAAGTGGTTGGATTCCGCGGTGATTACTATGAATTGACCGATGCTGCTAAACACAAAGTGAGAA
>Ga0315906_10006302_pt1 | contig 14712 bp, 10 predicted proteins | sample LakEriMetagenome_4_FD_203526 | JGI IMG/M metagenome (GOLD analysis project Ga0315906, IMG submission 203526) | Freshwater fungal communities from buoy surface, Lake Erie, Ohio, United States - Buoy 2 MA122 | ecosystem: Environmental > Aquatic > Freshwater > Lake > Lake biofilm | place: USA...
GAGGGTTATGGAAAATGGAAAACGCCATTATGGGAGGTCCTTTCGTATCGCTCACAACATATGATGAGGCACGTGGATTAATCGTTACTGTCGAAGGATTCGTATTTGCTCCTAAATTTGACAAAAGAGAATACATGCGAGAGATTGAAGCGGTGTTGAGAAGTTTTAGTTATAAAAGGCAAAATCAAAAATCAAATTAAATATGAAAATCAGCAAGGGAACTGTGGTGGAAATCGATTACAAACTTTTTGTCGATGACCCCGAAGAAAAAGAGTTAATTGAAGATACCGCTGAAGAAGGACCCTTGGCGTTCTTGTTTGGATCTGAACCATTGCTTCCAAGGCTGGAAGAGGCATTGGAGGGCCTTGAGGTTGGTCAGGAGTTCAGTATTTCCATTCCTTGCGATGAAGCCTTTGGAGAAGAACAGGAAGATGCGTTTATAACCATTCCTGTTAGTGATTTTGTGGTAGACGGGGAACTGGATGAAGAGATGCTGGAAGAGGGAGCAGTAATTCCCTTTGAAGATGCTGATAAAGAGATTATTTATGGAACAGTGGTAGAAAGAAATGGTGATGAAGTGGTGGTGGACATGAATCATCCTTTGGCTGGCGAAGATCTTATTTATGAAGGGGTTATACGGTCGGTTAGAGAAGCAACAGCGGCAGAAATTGCTGCCGGAGAAGTACAAGACTAAGCTCCCTATTCATCATATAATCGTTAGTAACTCTTCGGCTACGCCGGGGGTTACATTGTTCTTTATATTTTCTTTGGCTATTAAACTATGAAGGGAATTAGAGACAGAAGAAGAGCAAGGAGTCATTGGTCTACAGCAGTTTCGACCGTTGTGGGCATAACATTGGTGCTTGTTATGTTGGGGCTCTTGAGCCTTATGCTTTTGAATGCCGGAAAACTCAGTGATTATTTCCGAGAGAATGTTGAGGTTCAGGTGTTTATGAAGGACGAAGCAACGGAAGGGGAGATTATTGCGCTGAAGAAATGGATAGAACTACAACCATATTCGTTGGAAGCGAAGTACATAACACGGGAGGAGGCAGCAAAGGAATGGGAGGCAGAAGTAGGGGAAGACTTTGTGGATTTTCTTGGTTTTAATCCCATCCCCTCTAGCATACACATGCGTCTTAAGGCAGATTATGCCTCTTCGGATAGCCTTGCTGGAATTGAAACCGGTTTATTGGCTAAACCTTTTGTGAGAGAAGTGGAATACCAAAAGGAAATGATCGACAATATCGATAGAAATGTACGGCGTCTTGGATCATATCTAACCCTCTTCAGTGTTTTATTGCTTATAATAGCTGTAGCGCTTATAAACAACACGATTAGGCTCGCTATATATTCCAAGCGCTTTATTATTCGAAGCATGCAATTGGTAGGGGCCACGGGGAGCTTTATTCAGCGGCCATTTATTCTTCAGGGAATAAGTTATGGGATATTGGCAGGGATGCTGGCGTTTGCATTTATTATGACCGTTGTTTATTTCTTTCGGGAAGCAATGCCGTATTTAAAGGAAATTCAGGACATCCGCCTTTTCCTTGAGTTGTTTGCGTTGGTCTTTATCCTAGGAATTCTTATTTCCTGGATTTCAACTAAATTAGCTGTCCGCAAATACATCCGGCTCCGCCGCGAACACCTATATTAATCACAATGAGCAAGGAAACACCCCTCAACGAATTTGCTTTTAATCGCCGCAACTATGTTTTGCTCCTAATTGGACTATCTATCGTAGTTACTGGCTTTGCGCTTATGTCAGGAGGGGGAAGTCCTGATCCGAGAGAGTTTTCGTACGAAATATTCAGTACGCGACGAATTGTTGTAGCCCCTCTAGTGGTTTTGTTTGGCTACGGGTTCATAATGTATGCCATACTAACGAAGGGAACGGAAAAGCTGCAAAAAGCAGTTAAGAAAGACTGAAGGTTCCCCAATGAGTATAATTGAAGCGATTATTCTTGGAATTATCCAAGGGCTTACTGAGTTTTTACCCGTTAGCAGTAGCGGCCATTTGGAATTGGCTAAATCGTTGTTCGGTAAAACGGCAACGGGGAGCGAAAGCCTGGCATTTACAGTAGTTGTGCATGTTGCTACGGCGCTGAGTACATGCATGGTTTTTCGAAAAGATATTGCCGCCCTACTTGGGGGGCTCCTTCAGCTAACATGGAATGCTGAAACCATTTTTTCGCTTAAAATCGTCCTATCTATGATTCCCGCGGCATTTGTGGGGTTGTTTTTTGAGTCATTTATTGAAGAGTTGTTCAGCGGACAAATTCTCTTGGTCGGAGCTATGTTAGGTGTAACCGGATTGCTCTTGTTTGTTGCCGACAGGGCAAAAAACAATGGAAAAGATGTTGGCTTTACAGATGCCATTATAATCGGTATTTCTCAGGCGATTGCCATTCTTCCTGGTGTTTCTCGTTCGGGGGCTACTATAAGTACTACCGTTTTGCTAGGTATAGACAGGGAAAAAGCCACGCGGTTCTCCTTTCTCATGGTTGTTCCGCTGATTTTCGGAAAAATAGCCAAGGATACTATTGACGGAGGCTTTTCTATGGAGCTGAATAATGCATCAAGTTTGATTGCCGGCTTCATCGCGGCCTTTATTTCCGGTTGGTTTGCCTGTCGCTGGATGATTGCTCTGGTTAAACGGGCTAAACTCACTTATTTTTCCCTGTATTGTTTCGGCATCGGTCTGACCGTAATTCTATATTCTGTATTCACAGCCTAAGCGTAAAGGTTGAGTCTATAACAGTCAGAGCAATAGAAGTAAACCATTCGCGCTGTTTTTTTATACAGACTTAGACAGTCTTCTTTTGAAGATTATTCTTTAGTTCACAAAGGAGCCGCCAAAAGGGACCAGGTTAATTGTCGTGTTTCATTTCTGATTTCATAAGCGAAAAGGAGATTCTACATCGTATTTGTAGTCTAATCACAAGGAAGGGACTAGCTATTCGAAATCCATGAAGCAATGGATTTTCTCTCGTTCAAAGTAAAAAACGCAATAAATGGTATGCAGCAGGCAGTGGCTTCTTTCCATTCCGCCTTCTACTCATCATCGTCAGATAATAATTTCTTCGGATGAAGGAATGTTACATTCAGGAGGGACCCGAGCGTCTTGTTATTTGTCTGGCAGCAGAAAAAAGAATGCTGTTAATTAAACAAAGAGCAGACACTTGAGGCCTGCGATGAACGAATTAACTGCTGATTCGTTAGCCTTGGGTAACGCTGAATCGGGCAGCGACCTCCGTCCAGTTAATTATTTCCATGAAAGATTTAATATAATCTGGCCGTCGATTTTGATAGGTAAGGTAGTAGGCATGTTCCCAAACATCTATCCCTAGTATTGGCGTGCCCCGTCTCTCTACAAGATTACTCATCAGTGGATTGTCCTGGTTAGATGTAGAGCTGGCGAATAGTTTCCCTGCAGCATCTACAGATAACCATGCCCAGCCTGATCCGAAACGGGATTTCGCTAACTCACTGAATTCAGCGATAAAGGCTTCGTATGAACCGAAAGAAGAGTTAATTGCTTCGGCAAGTTTCCCATCAGGTTTATTGGAACCACCGGGACTAATAATTTTCCAGAAGAGGCTGTGATTGTAGTGGCCTCCGCCATTATTTCGTACTGCAGTATCATCCTCTTTCAGGCTTCGTAAAATGGATTCAATGGCCATTCCGCTAAAGCGCCCATTATTTTTAATCGCATCGTTTAGTTTGTTTACATAGGATCCATGGTGTTTTCCATGGTGTATTTCCATAGTAAGGGCGTCGATAACAGGCTCAAGGGCATTATACTCGAAGCCCAGAGGGGGTAGCTCAAATCCCTTAACCGATGGATTGATACCACCTTCGGAAGATCCGGTGATGACCTTTTCTTCGAGGTTTTTATGGCTACAGGCCATAAATGGGGCAGCAATAAATCCAACGCCAACTACCCCGCTTAACTTCAGAAACTCCCGTTTTTTCATACGCTGATAAATGTATTGAAAAGATCGTTAACGGACATGGCGCCATCTGGCAAAAACAAAAGGATTTGATTAATACGAGAAGAAGATTTATCACGTTTTTAAAATGAACAGATATTTGTGGGTGAACCCTTCAGGTTGTGTGGAGAAGGTCTGTGCATTGGCCTTAAGTTTGTAAGGATATCGAGAATGAAAAAAACACTCAAAATTTTTCTTTGGTCTTGTGCCGCGGGGTTTGTTTTAATCCTTGGGGCAGCAGCCGTGGTTCACTATTTCTATTCCGAGGAGGTTAAACAATATGTAATAAAGTCCATCGAATCTAATCTTGCCGTTAAGATGAATATAGAATCGGCAGAGTTCAGCATGTGGACGCAGTTCCCCAAAGCATCTGTGGACTTAAAAAACGTATGGGTTGAAGATGGTTTAAGTCCCGGCGATACACTATTGAGGGCAGATGAGGTCTCTCTTGCATTCAATTTGTTCAGTCTTTTGGGAGGCAGCTACCGGTTAAGTCGTGTTTCGGTGGAGCAAGGAATAGTTTTTATTCGTTATGACGAGGAAGGGAGAGACAATTTCCATTTTTGGAAACAAAATGAACAGGAAAGTTCTTCCGCACAATTGGTACTTGATCGGATTTATTTAGAGGCCATTGAGTTTAATTACACAGATGCAAGAGAAAACACAGAATTTTCCTGTTTTATATCCGACTTGGATTTGGATGGAAAAATAAGAAGCCCAGACTCGGCATTTGATTTGGATGGAGTAATTCAAATGAAGGACCTCGCAATCGATGAGGAGCATTATTTGAAAGATCAGGAAGTTTTGGTGGAGGGAGAATTAAAGGGAAGACAAGACTTTAGTGAATTGGAATTTGAAGAGCTCCAGGTAAAACTTAGGGGAGGATCCATTTTAGTGAATGGCGATTGGGCAAGTGGCCGTGCAAATATTTCTCTTACAACAAGATCTGCCGAACCCGAATTGATGTCCGCTCTTATTCCCGGGTTTTGGGGTGATTTGAACGAGAAGTACATTATCGAAGCCTTATTCGATTTTCAGGGCAACTACATTGTTCAAGAGGAAAAGACTGAGCTTAAGGGAATTGTTGAAATTGTAGATGGCAATATTGAGCATCGATCCAGCGGGGAGTGGCTTCGCAATATCAGGGGGCGATCAGAAATTACCATTAGGGAGGATATAGCCTTTTCTGTAGAAGAATTAGCCGCGAGCTTTAAAAATGGCCGGTTACGAGCTTCGGGTGATTTAGCGTTAGGAGATAATACTCTGTTGGACCTCTCTTTTGGCGGAAGTATTGATCTCTCAGAAGTTAAGGGATTTTTGGGTCTTGATTCGCTTTACGAGTTAGCGGGTACCTTGGAGGTGGACATGAAGGCGAAGGGAAGTATGGAAAACAATCAGGATGGTTGGCCTTCCGGGATGGTGCTGGAGGGGAAGCTAGCTCTAAGTGACGGTGAATTTCAGGCAAGTGAAGCGGGCTTGTATTTTGAAGACATCAAAGCAAATGCCCTGTTGACAGGTAATGATTTGGCGATAGAACAACTTAGCGGCGCTACCGGGGGAAACACATTCGCAGTAAAGGGATTTTTGAGAAACGTTGTTCCTTCTATTTTCGGAAAGGAGAGCAGTTTACTTGTAGAAACCACTTTTGAGGCGCCACTAATCGACTTAAATCATTGGCTGGGCCAAAGCAATTCGGGTTCATCCGAAACTGGAAGCTCAATAATTCCGGAAAAATTATCGCTCAACCTTAACCTTAAGGTGGAGGAACTGCGATATAATGATTTTACCGCAACGCAAATAAATGGAGTTGCCCGAATGGAAAATGGTGCGATTAGACTGATTCCGGTTGAGTTCAAGGCAGCAAAGGGAAGCGTACGAGGAGACATTACCTTAATGAGTGAAGATAACGGAACCTATACCTGGGCGTGTGATGCGGATCTTAGAAAGCTCGATATAAAAGAACTTTTTAGACAATTCGGCAATTTTGGGCAGGAGGTACTCACCGACCGAAATTTACAGGGAACGGCCAGCGCATTAGTAAGTTTTCGTGCCGGCCTGGACAATAATCTAATTCTTGACACGAGGTCGGTTGAAAGTCTTATTGAAATCACATTGGAAAATGGTGAATTATCTGATGTTGAGGCGTTTAATCAGATAAGTGATTATCTTCGAAAGAATAAACTCATCGCTTCGTATGCAGATCCCGATGCTTTTGAGAAAGAGCTTCAGCATATTGTTTTCTCCACGATTAGGAATCAGATTGACATACGGGATGGAAAGATTCGTATACCGAGCATGGACATCGAGTCGAGCGCGATGGATATTTCATTGAGTGGCGTGCATTATTTTGATAATCGGATTGATTATAGCTTTAATTTCAGGTTGCGCGACATTCGCAAGAAGCGCCAGAGCGAATTCGGAGAAGAGGAAGACGACGAGTTGGGCAGTCGATTTTTCTTATCGATGAAAGGCACGACCGACAATCCGGTGTTCGGGTTCGACCGAACAGCAGCAAAGGAAAAACGCAAGGAAGACAGGGAAAAGGAAAGACAGGAATTCAGGCAATTGCTTAAAGATGAATTCGGACTGTTTCGCAAGGATCCAACCCTTCGTGATGCTAATACTGCCGGTAAACCCGCAGAAGAAGTGAAAATGACTATTGTATGGGACGATGATACAACGGCTGTAAAAGAAACGAAGGGTCAACCACCCAAAGGAGATAACCGCAATAAGAAGTCGTGGAAAGACCGCCTTTCCGGGGAGGAAGAGGAAGAGGCGCCGTCAATGTATATCGAGGATGAAGAGCGTTGAACCAAGAGGCCACGTCGCCTTGCCTTCGGCGTTTGTGACAAGGCTCGAAAAACAGTTCGGAGAGCGGTGGGAAACGATAAAAAACGCGCTGGAAAGCACTCCGGAAACCTCTGTCTTGCTTAATGCGCTTAAAGACTCAGGGCAATTTAATGGCCTACATCGGGTTTCCTGGTGCGAAGAAGGCAGGATCCTTCCAGAGCGCATGGTATTTGCCGCGGATCCGCTGTGGCATGCGGGAACATATTATGTTCAGGAAGCAGCATCCATGTTCGTTTGCCGCGCTTTGGAGACTATATCCGGCGCTGAAAACCTGAGGATATTAGATTTGTGCGCCTCGCCAGGAGGCAAGTCTCATTTAATTCAGAATTTTTTGAAAGGGAAGGGCCTGCTGATTTCGAATGAGATTAGTATGGCTCGTGCTATCATTCTAAAAACGAATGTTCAGCGATTTGGACACCCAAATACAGCTGTAATATCCGGCGACCCACAGGAATTGGCAAAGTCGGGGGTCGTATTCGATGTAGTATTATGCGATGCCCCCTGCAGCGGAGAAGGTATGTTTAGAAAAGATCATGGCGCCCGAAGGGAGTGGAATCCTGGCTTACCCGATTTTTGTGCACACCGACAAAAAGGAATAATTCAAGCGGCTGCTGCTATGGTAAAAGCGGGAGGCTATTTAGTCTATTCTACCTGCACGTTTGCTGAACAGGAGAACGAGGAACAGGTGCTATCACTTTGGGAAAAGGGGGGATGGGAATTCGTTCAGATAGGACGTAAGCCGGAATGGGGCGTTGAAGAAATTGCTCAGGACAGGCTAACTGCTTATCGACTGATGCCCGGCCTTACGGCAGGGGGTGAAGGGTTTTTTATCGCCGTCTTGCGAAAGACAGAGAGTTCGGTAGAATTTAGAAGAAAGGAGGGGGAAAGCGTTTTCCAGCCGTTTCGATCATCCGAAGAGAGCGAATGGATGGGGTTACTCCGAAGTAAAGAAAGGGTATTCCGTGATGTGAAGGGGAATCTATGGCAGTTGACTCCGGAACTGCATGAGCTATTACCTGTTATTGCCACAAAGGCTAAAATTTTGAACGCAGGAACAAGTTTGGGAACAATAATCGGAAAAGAATTTATTCCAGACCAGGGGTTGGCAACTTCGCTGGATCTCGCTGATGAAGGACCTTCTGTTGAACTCGACCTTGAAAAGGCCAGAGTTTTTTTGCGTGGAGGAGATCCAGGGAGGGAGCTTTTTTCCCGGCCGGGATGGAATCTGGTCCGATATAATGGTTTTGGTATCGGATGGGTTAAAGTGCTCGAACGAAGGGTTAATAATTATTATCCCAAGCAATTGCGCCTGCTTCATTATTGAAAGCGCGAAAAGTTGCGATGAACGGATATTTGAGCAAAGCGGGTAGAGAATAGTTAAAACAAGGGATAGAGGTAAAGCTCTGCACCGAATAATTACCTTAGCAATTGCTATGAATTTATATTCCAATAAACAGCGATGGAAAATTGTTCTTTTAGCCCTTGCCATGTTTATTGTGGGAATAACCTTATGGTATTCCAATCATATAGCAGATACCATACGAAAAGAAGAATATACCAAAGTTGAACTTTGGTCGGAAGCAATACAGCGAAGGGCTAAGCTGGTAAATTTTACCCGGGAGCTGTTCGAGCAATTGCGCGAGGAGGAGCGAAAGAAGGCAGAGCAATGGTTAATGGCGCTGAACGTCATTAATGCCGAAGACAATATGTGCGACCTAACTTTTGCTTCTAAGGTTATCTTTAGCAACACTACCATCCCCATGATGATTTTCGATGAAGGCGGAAATTTGATGGGAAGTAAAAATGTACCTGAAGACAGGCTGGGTTCACCCGAGTTTACAGACTCGTTAAAGCAGGCGATTCTTGCCAAGCGCCCACCCATCGAAATACCTATCGGCTTCGGAGAAAAGCAGTATTTGTTTTATGACGACAGCTACATTTTTGCTGAATTGCAGGCAACTCTTTCCGACCTCATTAATTCTTTTATTTCTGAGACAGTGATTAATGCGGCTTCTGTGCCTGTTATTCTTACGGATAGTACTCAGCAGAATATTTTACGTTTTGGAAATATAGATTCCGTAGAGATTGCCAGCCCGGAAGGCCTTCGCAATAAGCTGGCTCAAATGGAGAAGCAGTACGCCCCTATACGCATAGATCTCCCCGGACAAGGAATACATTATATTTTTCATGAAGACTCCGTAATTATTACCCAGCTGCAAATGTTTCCGGTGTTTCAGCTAATACTTATCGGTGTTTTTCTTGTTGTTGCCTATTTGATTTTCAGCACATTCCGAAAAGCAGAACAAAATCAGGTTTGGGTAGGAATGGCGAAGGAAACAGCCCATCAGTTGGGTACGCCCTTGTCTTCGCTTTTGGCATGGATGTCTATTCTTGAAAGCCAGGGAGTAGACAAGTCGGCTCTTGAGGAAATTGATAAGGACCTAAAGAGGCTGGAGATAATTACTGATAGGTTTTCTAAGATCGGATCGAAAACTGAGTTACACCGGGAATCGATATATGAAGTGGTTGATCATACGGCAACCTATCTGAGGGCAAGGCTTTCCAGAAAAGTAAAATTTGTAATGGGAGAACGGAAAAGCGATTGCATAGCCGAGGTAAATGTGCCATTATTCTCTTGGGTGTTGGAGAATATTATTAAAAATGCGGTTGATGCCATGGAGGGGGAGGGTGCTCTTTCTATAAATGTGTTTGAAGAGCAGGGATCGGTGGCAATTGACATAACGGATACAGGGAAGGGTATTCCGAGGCGGCTTCATAAAACGGTATTTGAACCCGGATATACAACGAAAAAGCGTGGATGGGGACTTGGATTATCGCTGGCAAAAAGAATCATAGAAACCTACCATGGCGGCAAAGTTTTTGTCAAGTGGTCGGAACCGGGCAAGGGAACCACATTCCGCATTTTACTTAGGAGTTAACGTGTCATGCTTGTTTCAAAACGAAAAAAAATATACGATTGGTTTGTCGTTATGTCCCTTTCCTTCGCCTTGATTTGTTTACTACCGGAGAACATTCTTTCGCAAAGAATAGAATGGGCGCCGGGAGTGAAGGAGAATTTTCAAAACAGCAATGTTCGGTTTTTAGGCAGTGTTGGAGACACAATCTATGCCGCCAAAATGGGGTCGGACCTAACCCTGCCGGAAATTCTTGTTTTCCGGGCAGATAGCCTGCTTCTTGCCAACAGGTACCTGCTTCCTTCAGTTCACGAGGGCCAAGAAACAATCCGCACGGACGCGTTGGTGCTCGCTGGAGAAAGGTTGGTTTTGGCAGGCTCTATGCCGGCAAAAGAAAAAGGCTTTCGTCAAGTGATTTCAATAAGCTATTCTTTGCGGGGAGAGCTATTGGACGGGCCTGTTTCATTGGGCGTTTTGCCGGAAGGGAATTCGCGCGAAACCGAATATTTACAAAGCGTTGTTTCCCCGGAGGGTAAAGCGGTCCTGTTTGTCCAGGAAACAAAGGCAAGAGAGGTAAAAAATCCTGCCACATATTGGTGTGCGGTTATAAGTGCCGGCGGCCTGCTATGGTCGAAAAGTATAGAATTACCCTATCCTCGTGAAATTGCCTCCATAGATCAATGGATGGTTGGGGAAGACGGGAATTTGGCAATGCTTTCCGGAGCCGGAGCAGGGAAGGAGCTAAGCGTTCCTTCCAAAGAGGCTTTCAGCCATCAACGGCATATAGTTTTTATTTATCGTCATCAAGACAATAAAATCAAGGAGTTTGAAGTGAATTTGAGGGATAAATGGATTTCGAATTTGGCTATTGCCCCTTCTCATGAAGGGCATATTTATGTAGGAGGATATTATTCCGCACAACCCTATTTTTCTGTTGCCGGAGTATTTATGCTTGTTATAGATGCAGTTACAGGAACAATAAGAGAGAAGGGCATGAGCCCTATCGATAAGCAGATTATTCGTAAGTTCCGACAGGACGATTCTGATTTAGGAAGGGAAATTTCAGCCCTCTACCTCGACCATTTTCATGTTTCTGCTGACGGGACTGCGTCCTTGGTTGGTGAGCAGTTTTATGTCCGCGAATATTGGCTTACTGAACCCTCAACAGGTCGGCAGACGGTTAGTTACGAATACCACCATAACGGCGTATTGCTTTCCAAATTAAGCAGCCGTGGCGTTTTGGAATGGTCGGTTCAAGTGCCGAAACGACAGCGTTCGAGCAATGATATCGGTGCGCAGGCATCGTACACATATCATTACAAGGATGGCACGTCTTGGATTCTTTTTAATGATCACCCATTAAATACTGCAGGAGATAGTAATTCTGCTTCGGATGAACCCGAAACGTACACGGGCACTAAGCAGGGGGTTTTTGTGGCTGTGTCCATAGATAGTCGGGGTACTATGAATAAGGTTAGTTTGGATACAAAGGAAAAAAAGGCTTCCATTAGGCCTTTGAGAAGTTGGGTTTCTTCAGAGAGCCTTATACTTTATCCTGAATTGGACCGAAAGATGCTTACGTTGACGGCAGTAAGATTTTAACCGTTTGTAGGCCAGAAAAAAATAGGTATCTTCGCACTCCTCAAGAGCAGTTCAATGCCCGGATGGCGGAACTGGTAGACGCGCACGACTCAAAATCGTGTTCCCTCGGGAGTGTCGGTTCGATTCCGACTCCGGGTACATAGGCAACGCGCCAAAACCAATGTTAAAAAAGGTTTTCGGTGCGTTTTCTTTTTATCGGTCCTTAGTGTAGCATTGTCGGAGGCCGGAAGGAATAAAAATGAAAATGTGCCATAGAATCCCCGCGCCTATGCCACGGTTATTGAAAGAGCAGGAATAGCCAGTTAATGACCGGCCTGATTTTCCTTAGATGATCTTTATTTCGCCCCAAGCCGCATAAGATAATCGACGGCGCAATGTTACAAACAAGGTAAAATTCCGTTGTGGATGAAGTAAACGTATGCAGGAAGAGGTTTGTCCAAATTAGAGTCGTTCTGATGCCTATGCTGAATTGAAAAATCGATTTTACCCGATCTTCCAATGTTGGCTCGCTGAAATGAAGGGATAGACGTTTCCGGCTTCGTGGAGTCAAGCCTTGATTAGCAGGGCGAAACAAACTAAGTTGCTCTACGAGAGGCTCCTGCCGATAATCACCCTTTCGGCTTTACTCCGGCAACGATTTCGAGGCTCGTGTTGTCTCGTTTTGCTCGGAGGAAGACACCTAGCCATCGTTTCTTCGTTTTTTATTCGGGGGGAGATTCCGGTAATACTGAGATGCCTTGGGCCCAAGGCCAAACTGCATGCAGGGGCGGTTATTCCTTATTTCGCGAAAGCAACAACAAAGCATTCCAGAATAGGCGTAAAATGGCTTTTACGAGACAGTGGACTGCTTACCGTTGTTTTGACTATACAGCCTTCATCATTGTGTTTGAAAACGGAGTAAATTACGCAGGGCCGCCATACGAATAAGGTCGTGATGTGTTGAATTTTATTTTTACGTCCGTTCTTGCATGTTGGTGAATGATGAATGGAAACCTTCTCTTACTTTAATTGTTCTAATAGTATATTGCAAAAAAAATACCTCCTGTAAATGAAACCATCTTACGCAGTAATTCTTCTCTTGCTTGCCGCTCCTGTGTTTATAGCCAGCCATAGTGGCGTTGCCGAAATCCAGGGAGTTGATCGTACCGGTGCGCCGGGCAGCTCACAGCCTTGTGGACAGTGCCATAGTGCCGGGGCGTTTAACCCGACTCTGAACATCGAGCTTTTGTCCGGCCCGGATTTTATACCGGTGACAGAATATGTGGGAGGTGAAACCTATCAAGTTCGATTTACAATCAACGCCGGGGTTGGAATGCCTTCTACCTATGGGTTTCAGGCTACGGCAGTTTTTGATAGTGATGTTGCCAACGCCGGTACTTTTTCCAATCCGGGTCCAAGCGTGCAATTGGAGGACGTTGAAGGCAGGCATATAGTAGAACAAAGCACGGATACTCCCAGCAATACGTTTGAAGTAAGCTGGACGGCACCGGAATCAGGTAGCGGCCCATTAACCTTCTATGCTTCCGCGGTTGCAAGTAACAACAACATGAACGTCCTTGGCGACGGATATGATGGGGCTTCTTTATCGATTACGGAACAGGTAACGTCTACCCCAACTGTTCAGAGATCTCTGGGATTGAGTTGGCGCCTAGAATCGGGACGTATCCGAATTGAAGTACCGGAAGAGGGTGTTATTTATGTTTACGCCACGGATGGGCGAATATTGGAAGTTGTTGAGAATGTAATGGAGGGAGAAACAGTATGGCTGAATACCGGGAAGGAACAAGCTGTATTGGTCTACATGAAAGGTAAATCAGACGTATATTCTGCGAAGATTGTGTCGTTGAAGTAATTCGCAATAGCATAGAAAAAGAGGAGGCCGGATTGCATTGCAATCCGGCCTCTTGATGTTAATGAGAAGTTGTCTTATTGATTAGCGCCGCCCTGAAGTTGGTTTTGAAGCAGTGCGACAATAGCCTGTAAATCTGCAATTTGCTGTGCCATAATAGCATTAGCCGCTTGCAGGTCTGCAATTTGTGCGCTGAGGTCTTGTCCGTTGCTAATTACTGTGCCACCCAGGGTTAAATCTCCCCCCAATACGGCAGAGCCATCTTGATCTACCCGAAAGGCATCCGAACGGTTTTCATCGGAGGAACCATTGCCTACGGAAAACAGGGCATCCAGAATTTCTGTTTCATTGTATCGGCCGATGGCATAGTGCTCTCCATGATCAGCGCGAGTTCCTAACCCGGCAGCATGTGAATTACTTCCTGAAGCAATCGTGCTATTTCCTTCGGCATGTGAAGCCAGTCCAGTTGCCTGGGTAAGATACCCCTCGGCGTGAGAAGAAATTCCGGAAGTAAGCGTCTGGCGACCTTCTGCATGGGAGTATGATCCATTTGCATCGGTTTGATATCCTTCAGAATGGGCAGCAAAGGCGGTAGAAGCGCTTTGATATCCCTGTGAATGAGATGCGTCCCCAGAGGCGACGGTTCCTTCCCCTTCAGAGTGGGCGCATGTGCCAGAGGCAGTAGTGCTTCTGTTTTGAGCGTGAGAATAGAAACCGGAAGCCTCAGTACCAGATCCTTCGGCATGGGCAGCCGTTTGTGTGGCTTCGCATTGGAATCCTTCGGCATGGGAAGCGGTACCGGAGGCCAGAGTGCCTTCGCCTTCGGCATGTGAACAAATACCGGAAGCGGTAGAAGACCTGTTTTGAGCGTGGCTGAAGTCTCCGGTGGCACTTGTATTGGAACCCATTGCCTGTGAGCTCAATCCACTGGCTACGGATCCTGCTCCTTGAGCCAAGGTAGTTTCAACCCTGAGACCGCCTTCTACCCATCCATAGGGAAGTTGGTTTACTCCTACGACCACAGAGCTGTCAGAAAACAAGGATAGTCGGAGATTGGCTTTCGCATCGGTAACATTGTCTGCTCCCGTGCCACCATTTGGAATCCCAACTACCTCATTAATAAAAAACTCATCACCGTACAGCGGAAGAAAATTCAATAAATCCCCATTGGTGATAAAATTATCGCCATCGGCATCGGGATTATAAGGGAGCTGGGCGGTAATTCGCTCGTTGAGTAAAGCAACAGCTAAAAACGCAAGTACAATATGTTTCATAGTTGGCTTGTTTTAAAGTGATTCTCTCACAAATATAATTCATTCTTGCCCTGAATAGTTTCTTCGGGTAATTCAATAGCTCATTTGTTTCGGACAGATCGAAACCTGGCAGGCGAATCGCCCATCCCGAAGAGTTGTATTTCCTCGTAAATCTGGTAGTCATATTCCTTGAAAACTCTATCCCCCAAGGGTTTTAGCAAGTGCAAGCCATTTTCCCGAGGGTTTTTTAT
>Ga0315906_10006304_pt1 | contig 14709 bp, 16 predicted proteins | sample LakEriMetagenome_4_FD_203526 | JGI IMG/M metagenome (GOLD analysis project Ga0315906, IMG submission 203526) | Freshwater fungal communities from buoy surface, Lake Erie, Ohio, United States - Buoy 2 MA122 | ecosystem: Environmental > Aquatic > Freshwater > Lake > Lake biofilm | place: USA...
TGATGGCGCAGACATCGGCGGGTGCGACGGGCAGGGGTCTTGTGGCCTTGCTCGCTGCGCCGAAGTTCGAGGAGGACGCTTTTTACACCGGCGTCGATACCCCGCAGGACAGAGCGCCGCTCACCAGGATCGTCAACGATGCGGTGCGGGATGTGATCGCGATGCCGGAGCCGAGAGATGCGGTGCGCGTGCGCCGCAGGCTGGCGCTGTCCCTCGCATCTCTGGACGTGTTCGCGACCGAGGATCGTGAGCATGCGCTCATGTATCTGGTGCTTGCATGGCGGGCGGCGGGGTTCGTGTCGGAGAGCGGTCTCGCTGGCGTACCGGATGATCAGGTCTTGCAGGCTGCATGAAATGAGCGACGACAATGTCATCCGGTTCCGCAAGCCGCCGCCGCCGAAGAAGCCGCGGCGTCCATTGCGAGTGTCTCCGTGGTTCGTCCTGATCATTTGCGCGCTCGCCATCGGCGGCGTGACTTATTTGCTGAACCAGCAGACTGCCCCTCAGCTTGTCAGCGAGTGACTGCCCTGAATGCGCGGGTTGCCGTGAGCTTTTGCTCGCCTGGCTCATGAATCAGGGATCGGGGCCGGCGATGAGCGACGCGTGCCCGTTGCATTTGGCCCGAACGTAAAGCCTCCCACACCCGCCCGCCCCGGTATCCGCCGCTTTAACGCCAAAAAGGGTGATGCAACTCACGGCTCCGGCTCGGTTGAGCCTTTGGTTGTGTTCGGATAGCGTCGGCAGATGAAACACCTGAAACTTCGCCTGATACTTGCGGCTTCGGCGGCCGTGCTGCTTTCGGCGTGCGCCACGGGCGGCGTGCCCGGGTTCGGCGACATGGGCGGGTGCCGGACAGTCTATGTGTTCAAGGGCGGCGGCGTGCAGCCGATGAATACATGCGGGCAGCTGCCGCGCGATTCACTTGCCGTGCAGAAGGCGATGATTGCTCCGGCGCCGGAAGGCGATGCACCGGTAGATCCTGCGGCGGCGTCTGCTCCTGTGATGACTCCGGTGTCAGCGGCGGCCATGGCGACGGCGCCGTTCGATGCGCCTATGGCGCCTTATGCGAGCCCCAACGCGATGATCGAGAACGCCGACATGAATGCGTTCATGACACGCGTGCGGAATGAATTTGCGCGGTCCGAGAGTGCGGGCGCGTGGGGCTATATGGTGGTCGACGCCATCGCGGCGGATGACACGGCCACGGCGCAGTCCGTGATCGATGCGCTTGAAGGCAAGCCGCAGCAGGAATGGATGGGGGCCATTCATCTCAAGCCGTGGGTGATGGCGTTCAACAGCAGCGCTGACGACGCCAAGGCCGAGATGGTAAAGCTGCGCCGGGCGCTGCCGGCTGCGACCGTGATGGGTCATCGCGCGCTGCTGGCCGAGGGGCTTGGCGACCATGATGGCGCGCTGGCGGTTTACGATGAGGCGCCGGATGAGTTCGACGCGCCCGATCCTGCCGAGGCGGGATCGATGACGTATTTCGCGCGTGCGCGGGCGTTCAACGCGCAACGCCTGCTGGCCTTGCGCCAGGCTGAACTGCTGCGCGGGATCAATCGCGATGCGGAGGCCGTCGCGCTGCTCACGCGGCTGCTCTCGGCGTCGCCGCAGGATGGCTATGTCGAGTCGCGGCTGGAGATGGCGAAGTCGGGCGGGGATCGCTGGAAGCCGCGCACGCTCAAGCAGGCGATGGCGCTGGCGATCGGCGATCAGGCGGACCTGGTCGAGGAACAGGAAGCCATCATGGCGGCGATGAGCGGACGCGGCGCGAAGGCGCCGTTCAACCACCTCCTGTCGTCGATGCGCCAGAGTGCGCTGCTGGTCGACCCGGACAATGGCGAGATCCGCATTGCGGAGGCGGGCAAGCTCTATGAGCAGGGCAGGTTCGAGCCGGCGCTGCGCCTCTCGCAGATCGGCAATCCGCGCAAGGAGCACGCGGCGCTGCTGCAATCGACAGCGGGGCTGGCGGCGCTGGAGCTTGGATCGCCCGAGACGATGGAGGCGGTGGTCGAGCGCTCCTTGAAGATCGACAACAGCGCCGATGCGAAGGTGCAGGCTGCGAGTTCGCTGGTGTCGGCAAACCGGATCCCGCGGGCGCTGCAGCTGATCGAGCAGGCGATGAAGCAGGAGCGGATGTCGGACGCGCAACGCGTGTTCGCGCTACTGACGCGCTCGCAGGCGCACAGCCAGGGCGGCAACATGGCGCTGGCGGTGAGCGACGCGCGTGCGGCCCGGGCGATCCGCGACGATGAGTCGACGCAGCAGTTCCTGGCCTCTCTCCTGGTGGATACGCCGGAGCGGCAGGAGGGGCTCGGCATCATGCGCAAGATGCTGGCGGACTCGCCGGACAATACCGGGCTGATGAACAATTTCGGATACTCGCTCGTGGACGATCATGCGAGCGCGGCGGAGCTGGACGAAGGTTTCCGCATGCTGAAGCAGGCGATCCGCCTGACGCCGGACGAGCCGAACCTGCTCGATTCGATCGGATGGGCCTATTACCAGTATGGCGATTTTCGCGAAGCGAACCGCTTCATCGAGATGGCGCTGGAGGCCTACGATCCGTTCGGGCACTGGGAGCTGTCGGATCACATGGGCGACGTGAAGTGGCGCCTGGGCGAGCCTGACGAGGCGCGCAAGCATTGGCGCCAGGCGCTGACGGCCTACCCGCCCGCCGAGCGTGTGGCCCGGATCGAGGCGAAGCTGCGCGACGGGCTGAATACGCCGCCGCCTGTGCGCCGCGACACGCCCGAGGTTCCGCTGAACCCGCGGGACGAAAGCATCAGCGATATCTGAGGGTTTCCTGACCTGATTGGCCAGATCCTTAACCGTACCTGCCGGTTGATGCGGCGAACGGCTTGAGGCAACGTGAGCGGATGTGGTCAGGAACATTGACGCCCGGATTCCGGGCGCGGCTAGCATTGTTTTCAGGGGCGGCCTTGTCCGCGCTGGCGCTCGGCGGATGCGCGATGTCGCCCGCGGCGCCGCCATGGTTCTCGGAAGCAATGCTGGAGGAGCTGCGCACGCAGCAGGAATATGCCGACTTCATCACGGCCCGTTATGCGGTGATGACAGGCGATCCGGCTTCGGCCGCGACGTACTATCGGCGCGCGTGGACGAGTTCGCCGGGCGATCCGGGCCTGCTGGAACGCGCGACGATCTCGACATTGGCGGCAGGCGATGCGGCGGCGGCGGTCAAGCTGGCGCGCGGGGCTCCGGCCGACGCGGCGGATGATGCGCCGAGCGCGCAGCTGGCGCTGATCATCGACGACATCGCGGAAGGCCGGCTGAAGTCGGCGCAGACGCGGCTGCGCAAGCCGGTGCTTGGCGCGCTGAATGTTGACCTCGCGGGCTTTTTGTCTGTCTGGCTTGCGACGGTCGAGAACGCGCAGAAGGGCGTGGTCGAGGCCGATCAGCTGCCGGGGCGGCGCATGGTGGCGGGCGAGCAGGCGGCGCTGAAGGCGATGGTGCTGATGCAGGCGGGCCGCGACGATGAGGCGGCGGAATTCTTCCGGCAGGCGCTGCGCATGCCGCTGGCGACGCGGGATGCGGTGGCGACGCTGGGCGCGAGCCTGCAGGCCTCGCGCGGGAATGTGCAAGGCGCGCGCGATCTGATCGCGCTGGCGGCGGGCGGTGACGATGAAGGTGGGCCTGGCGTCGCGCGCGTGCTGGCGGATCTGGACGCTGGCCGGAAGATTGTGCGGCCGAAGCTGACGGCGCGCAGCGGCGCGGCGATGGCGATGTTCGTCGTGTCGGGCACGGGGCTGGTGCGGTCGAGCCCGGAGCTGTCGGCGATGCGGCACGCGCTGGTGCTGCATCTCGATCCGGATCTGGCGGCGGCGCGCTTTGCGCTGGCGGATGCCTATACGCGGCAGGACAGGCCGGATGCGGCGCTGGCCGTGCTGCAGTCCATTCCCGATTCAACGGCGTGGGCTGCGGACGCGCGGATGGAAGCGGCGGCGATCCTGAATGCGGAGGAAAAGCCCCCTGAAGCTCTCGTGATGGGAGATCGCGCGCTGTCGCTGTCGCAGCGGCGCGAAATCCTGGTGCGTGCGGGCGACCTCAACCGGTTCAATGGCCGGCTCGACGTGGCGCGCAAGCTTTACGACCTGGTGATTGCAGCGGATACGGCGCGCGGGCGCGCGGACTGGATGGTGCTGTATGCGCGGGCGACGGTCCGCAACGAGGCCGCTGACTGGGCCGGCGCCGAGGAAGACCTGAAGGCCGCGATGGCGATCGAGCCTGACCGGCCGGAGCTGCTCAACTATCTCGGATATGGCTGGATCAAACAGGGCAAGCGCGTCGAGGAAGGGCTGGCGCTGATCACGCGCGCGGCGGAGTCGCGTCCCGACCAGGGCTATATCGTCGACAGCCTCGGATGGGCGCACTACCAGCTTGGGCATTACGATGTGGCGATCGAGCATCTCGAACGCGCGGCTGAATTGTCGCCCATCGATCCGGAGATTCTCGATCATCTTGGCGATGCCTACTGGCGCAGCGGCCGTCAGGACGATGCGCGATTCGAATGGCTCGCCGCCCTCCGCCTGAAGCCGGAGGCCGCGCGCGAGATCACGCTGCGCGAGAAGCTCGAGAAGGGCTTGCCAGCGATGCCGGGAGCGCGTCTAGCTTCGCGCCCATGAGCCTGAGTCCAGATCGCGCGAACTTCTCCACGGCGTGGGCGCCGGCGAAGGTGAACCTTTACCTGCATGTCGGGCCGCCGGGCCCAGGCGGGCTGCATCCGGTGGATAGTCTTGTGATGTTTGCCGATACGCGAGCGGCGGATCGCATTCTTGCGCGGCCGGCGCCGCATGTGTCGCTGAGCGTCGAGGGGCCGGGGGCCAAGCAGCTGAAGCATGCGCCGAACAATCTTGTGCTCGCGGCTGCAATGGCGTTGCGCGATGCGTGCGATCGTACGGGGCTTGGCGCAGGGCTGACGTTGCACAAGGTGCTGCCGATCGCGGGCGGCGTGGGAGGAGGGTCGTCGGATGCGGCGGCGACCCTGCTCGTGCTGAACGAGATGTGGGGCGTGGAGTTTGGCGAGGCGGCGCTGGAGCGCATCGCGATTCAGCTGGGGTCGGATGTGCCGGCGTGCGTGCGGCAGCGGCCGCTGGTGATGCGCGGGACGGGGGACCAGCTGATCGATGTCGCGGCGCCGGACCTGCCGGCGATCCTGGTCAATCCCGGGATCATGCTGGAGACCCGCAAGGTGTTCGACCGGTTCGACCGGATGGGCGCCAACCGCACGTTTCGCGAGATGGAGCCGCCATGGGGCGAGGACGCGGAGCGTTTTGCGATTGGGCTCGCCGAGTTTCGCAATGACCTGCAGCCGGCGGCGCTGGCGCTGTGCCCCGAGATCGGGCGCGCGCTGGCGCTGATGCAGGCGCAGCCTGGTTGCCTGCTGGCGCGCATGTCGGGCAGCGGGCCGACGTGCTTTGCGCTGTTCGGGAGCGACGCGGAAGCTGCGGCGGCTGCCGCGGCGATCGGCGAGGCGAAGAAGAAATACTGGGTGAAGGCGACGACGTTCCGGGGCGCGCCGCCGGTTCCTGTCGATGACTGAGCCCTCTCATGATTGAGCTGTGGCACATCCTGGTGGTGTTCGCCCTGGCGGCAGCGCCTTCGGCCTTGCTTTGCCGTGTGGTGATCACGCTGCGGATCGTCGATGCGCCGACGGAAGCGCGCAAGCTACAGAAGGCCCCGGTGCCGACGGCGGGCGGTCTGGCGGTCGCGTTGTCGGCCGCGCTGGCGTTCGCGACGTATGCGGAGGTTTCGCGTTTCGGGTACGATCCTGCACTGATCGTCGCCGGCATCGGATCAATTGCGGTGCTGGCGGTGGGTCTTGCCGACGACATCCTGAAGCTGCGTGCGATCGTGAAGCTGGCGCTGATCGCCGCTGTCGCCATCGGCATGGCGGCGCTTGGCCTGCGCGCAGATGTGATGGGGTTCTGGCCGGGGGCGTCGCTTGAACTGCCGCTGATGCTTGCGATTGCCGGATCGGCGTTGTGGCTGATCGTCGTGGTCAATGCGGTGAACTTCATGGACGGCGCCAACGGCCTGTCGATGGGAATGGCGTGTGTGGCGGCGGTGGGGCTGGCGGCGTGCGGGGCGGCGACGGGCGCGTGGCATATCTCGCTCGCCGCGGCGGCGCTGGCGGGCGGGCTGGCGGGGTTTCTTGTCTGGAACGTGCAGGGGCTGCTGTATGTCGGCGACGCTGGCGCCCTGTTCACTGGGGCGCTTCTGGGCGGGCTGGGGCTGGAGCTGGTGCGGCTGCGGCCGGATCTGCTGTTCGTGCCGGCGATTCTGCTGCTGCCCTTCCTGTCGGACGTTCTGCTGACGCTCGCGTGGCGATCGAAGCACGGCAAGAAGCTGTGGGTCGCGCACCTCGATCACAGCTACCAGATCGCGTTGAAGACGGGTCTGAAGCATTCGCAGATCGCGGGCGTGCATGCGGTGTGGGCGCTGAATGCGGCGGTGGTGGCCGTCGGTGCGACGATGCTCGGCGGCTATGCGCCTGTGATCGCGTTCATCGCGCTGCTGGCCATCAGCATCTGGGTGCACTGGCGCATCCGGCGCGCGGGCGTGGCGAACGGGCTGGTTGGCGCGGACGTGCTGTAGCGATCAGAACGCGCGGTTCACGGACTGATCCGCAAGCCCGGCGAGTTCGTCGTGGCAGGGGCCGCGTGCGGCGCGGGCGAGGGCGGCGCGTGCGGCGGCCGCTTCCATGCGCGCGGTTTCGAGCGTGCGCTCCGCGGCGCCTGTGGCGCGGATCAGGTGGATAGCGTGCGCGAGGTCGCTTTCGCGCTGGTCGCGTTCGCCCATCACGCGGTCCCAGAATTCGAGGTCGGCGGCGCTGCCGGCTTCCCGCGCATAGATGACGGGCATGGTGATCTTGCCTTCCCGGAAATCATCACCAACCGCCTTGCCGATGACGGAGGTTAGGCCGCCATAGTCGAGCAGGTCGTCGACGATCTGGAAGGCGCGGCCCAAGCGGCGGCCGTACTCACCCATTGCGTCGGCAGCGTCGTCGTCATCGGTGGCCGTGTACGCGCCGGCGCGGGCGGCCGCTTCGAACAGGGCGGCGGTCTTGGCTTCGACGATGGCCATGTATTCCGGCAGGGCGAGATCCGGCTTGCCGATGGCGGCGAGCTGGCGGACTTCGCCCTCGGCGATGACGCAGGAGGCGCGGCTGAGAATGTCGAGGATACGCAGGTCGCGCGTCTCGGTCATCAGCGTGAAGGAGCGGGCGAAGAGAAAGTCGCCGACGAGGATGGAGGCGGACGCGCCCCAGACATTCTTGGCGGCGGCCTTGCCGCGGCGCAGGTCGGAATCGTCGACCACATCGTCGTGCAGCAGCGTGGCGGTGTGTATGAATTCGACGGCGGCGGCGAGCTTGCAAACCGCGTCACCGCCAATGCCGCCCACGGCGCGGGCGGAGGCGAGGGTAAGCACCGGGCGCAGGCGCTTGCCGCCGGCGGCGATCAGATAGCTCGAAAGGTCGGGTATGGTGGCGACAGGGCTCGCCGCCCGCTCGGCCAGCAGGCGTTCGACATCAGCAAGCTCCGGCGCCAGCAGAACCATCAGCCGATCCATTGGCGTGGACGGCGACAGGCCCGGCGATGGGTCTTGCTTCTGGACCTCGGCGTGCAGGGCCAATGGGTATCCCTTGCGCTTGCAACACGACTAAACCGTCCGATGCTGATATAGGATATTTCTCGCCTGAGAAGCCGGTCAACGAACAGGTTCCCGTCCCGCCATTGGCGTGGCAAGTTGTCGCGAGAATGATCGAAGTCCTGCGCACCAACAACCCAGTACGGCTCGACTACGCCGTTGTCCTGCTGACACGAGCGGGGTGTCATCCCTTTGTGGCGGACAGGTTTATCTCCTCTGTCGAGGGGGGTATCTCGGCCTTCGAGCGCCGGGTTCTCGTTCCGGATGAATATGAGCGGCGCGCCAAACTGGCGCTGGAGGAACTCGACCGGCCGCACGACGACGTGCCGGATTTCGATCCGGATGATGAACCCACGTGACAAGTCCGGACATAACGCATGACCGGTTTCTCGACGGCGCCGTGACCGTCGTGCAGCCGGCGGAGGGGTACCGCGCCGGCATGGATGCTGTGCTGCTGGCGGCCTCGCTGGCAGCGCGCGAGGGGGGGGCGATCGCGGAAGCCGGGTGTGGGGCGGGCGCGGCCTTGCTCTGTGCGGCCCACAGGTTGGCGGGGTGTTCGCTGACTGGCTTCGAGCGGGAGCCTGGCGCGCTGGCCTTGGCGCAGCTTGGGGTTGCCGCCAACGGTCAGCAACAGCGCGTGACACTGGTCCAGCACGATGTCGGTGAACGACCGGCCGAGCTTGAAAACCGCTTCGACCAGAGCTTCAGCAACCCGCCTTTCTTCGACCCGGGGGCCGTGCGCGCGCCATCGCCGGGGCGGCAGGCCGCGTATCTTGCGGAGACCCCGCTCAAGGCCTGGATCCTCTTCCTGCACCATGTCACCCGGCCGGGCGGGCGGATCACGATGATTCACCGGGCCGCGGCGCTGGGCGACCTGCTGGAATTGCTGGGGCCGCGGACCGGCGAGATCGAGATCCTGCCGGTGAGGCCGGCGCCGGGGGCTGTCGCGGGCAGGGTGCTGGTTCGTGCGCGCAAGGGGCTGCGCCGGGGGGCGGTGACCCTATATGATGGTCTGACGCTGCATGACGTGGCCGGCGGTCCCGGTACGTCACGCGCGGCGGAAGCACTGCGCGGCGGCGCGCTGGAGTGGAAGTGAAGGGAATTCGGTCTTGGGCGGCGTGATCCTGTTGCTGATTCTGGTGCTGCTGATCGCCGTGCTGATCACGCCGGCGCTGCGCGCGCGCCAGAAACAGGCCGATCCACCGCCGGAGACAGGCCCCGACACGCCCCCGCACGGGGTGGTCGTGCACAAGCTGGACGACCATCGGAAATCGAAGTCGACGGCCGACGACAGCCACAAGTCCTGACTGCCCGGGCTCCTGCCGGCTGGCGATCTGGACGGGGGCTGAGTCCTTGATGACGCTGCGGCAAAATGGCCGCTGAGGGTGCGCACGCGGGCTCGCACCCTTAAGTGCGTGTCAACGCGTTGCGTCGAGGGTCCCCGTCATGGAAGTCGTCATTCAAGGCATATCCCTCGTGGTCGCGTTCGGCATCCTTGCCGTGCTCGCTGTTCGGCCGAACGACAGTCGTCGCTAGCCCACCATTGCCTGGATGTTTGTGCGGACCTGTTCAGCAGCGCGGGTGGCGGAAGCGCGCGCCTGGTCCGCTGACGCCGCCATATTGCCAACCAGATCGTTGATAGACCCGATCGACAGCGACGCCGTCTGCATCGTCGAAGAGATTTCAGCCGTCGCGGCGGACTGTTCTTCTACAGCAGCGGCTACAGAGGAGAAGTTGCCCGTGATCTCCCTGACCGAGGACTGGATGGCGCGCAGCGAGGTGACGACCTCTGCGGAGACGTTCTGGACGTCGCGAATTTCGCCCGAAATCGTCTTGGTCGCGGATGTAACCTGAGCAGCCAACTGCTTGACCTCGGCCGCAACAACAGCGAACCCGCGCCCGGCTTCACCGGCTCGAGCCGATTCAATCGTCGCATTCAGCGCAAGCAGGTTGATCTGCGATGCGATGGCGTCGATCAGTTCGACAATACCCGACATTTGATCGGCCGTGCGCGTGAGCGCGGCGGTCTGCTTGTCCGCTGTATGGGTGAGTTCCAGAGCGCGGTCGGCAGAACCCTTGGACGCCGCCACGCTGGCTGAAATCTCGTTGATCGAAGCGCTAAGCTCCTCCGTCGCGGCGGCAGCACTCTGAATTGTGCTGGAGGTTTCCCCGGACGCCACCGAGACACCGGAGGTCTGTTGGGAAACTGCGCTGATGCCCGTGACGATTGCTGCGATGTCCTTCTCGATATCGACCGCCAGCTTTTCGTTGCGCTGCCGGGCTTCAACAGTCTTTGTTATATCGGTTGCAAATTTCACGACCTTGGCGACTTTGCCATCAGCATCAATGATCGGGTTGTAGGTCGCCTGAATGTGGATGACACGACCTCCCTTGGCGATCCGCTTGTACTCGGCTGCCCGGTATTCACCGCGCCGAAGATTGTCCCAGAACTGGGCGTAGGCAGGGCTGCCAGCTTCGGCGGGCGCCACGAACATGCGATGGTGTTGTCCCTTGATCTCGCCGAGTGAATAGCCCAGCGCCATGCAGAAATTGTCGTTGGCGTTGAGGATGACGCCATCCGGGCTGAATGTGATCACGGCCTGGCTGCGGTTGATCGCGTTGATCTGGCCGCTGGAATCGAGTGCCTTGTTCTTTGCATCGGTGATCACCGTTGCGAATTTCACGATACGGATCACGCGGCCCGCCTTGTCGGCGATCGGGTTATAGCTGGCCTGAATCCAGACTTCCGCTCCACCCTTTGCGATGCGCTTGTACTCGCCGGAGAGAAACTCGCCGCGGCCGAGCGAATCCCAGAAGCGCCGGTAGTCTTCGCTGTTTGCCAGCCCGGCCGGAGCAAACATTCGGTGATGGCGGCCGCGAATCTCGTCCAGCGAATAGCCCATCGCGGAGAGAAAATTGGCGTTGGCAGACAGGATTTCGCCCGACGGGGTAAACTCGATCAGGGCCATGACGCGATGAAGGGCGGCAAGGACACCGGCGTCGAACTTGCCATCCGGGCCGGCTTGGCCGCGGTGCAGACCCGATGAGGACGATTTCCTGTCTTGAAGCGCAAACACTGAGTTCTCCCCCGGACCGAAGTGCAGGGTCGTTTTGTGGGAGAACAGTTTAACGTGGGTTAAGCGACGACCTCACGTTCTTGACAGATTCTGTTATCGAACATGCGCCCCTCCTGGACCGATCCAACGTCCAGGTGACAGCCGCAGCCAGTCGCACTAGGGAAAGGCTGCCAAACGAGACTGTCATGACAACATCAGCGCGCACGATCCAGAAGCCCAGAAGCTTCCAGGAGATCATCCTGAAACTGTCGGCCTACTGGTCATCGAAAGGATGCGCGATCCTGCAGCCGTATGACATGGAAGTGGGCGCCGGAACGCTCCACCCCGGGACAACGCTGCGAGCGCTTGGGCCGAGGCCCTGGTACGCGGCCTATCCGCAACCCTCGCGGCGGCCCAAGGACGGACGGTATGGCGAGAACCCGAACCGGCTGCAGCACTATTACCAGTACCAGGTCATCCTGAAGCCGAACCCGCCTGACATCCAGGATCTCTACCTGCAGAGCCTCTACGAGATCGGCATCGATCCTAGCGTGCACGACATCCGTTTCGTCGAGGACGACTGGGAGAACCCGACCGTTGGCGCGTGGGGGCTGGGCTGGGAGGTGTGGTGCGATGGGATGGAAGTCTCGCAGTTCACGTACTTCCAGCAGGTGGGCGGTCTTGATGTGCGGCCGGTGTCGGGCGAGCTGACCTACGGGCTCGAGCGGCTGGCGATGTATGTGTTCGGGCTGGATCGCGTCTACGACCTGCCGTTCAACGATCCGCAGAGCGAGTACCCGCTGACCTATGGCGACGTGTTTCTCGAGAACGAGAAGCAGCAGTCGGCCTATAACTTCGAGCATGCAGATACCGAGGTGCTGCAGCGCTGGTTCAGCGATTGCGAGAAGGTCTGCAAGAAGCTGCTCGGCTTGGAGAAGCCGCTGCCGCTGCCGGCCTATGAGCAGGCGCTGAAGGCGAGCCACATCTTCAACCTGCTTGACGCGCGAGGCGTGATCTCCCCGACGGAGCGGCAGAGCTTCATCGGGCGCGTGCGTGATCTCGCGAAGGGATCTGCGGAGGCTTGGGAGAAGTCGCAGTCTGCCGGGTGACCACGCGATGCAGCGGCGAGCGGCCTACGGCATTGCGGCGCTGATCCTTCTTGTGGTCGAGGTGCTGATTGCGCTGTTCGTCAACGATCAGTTCGTTCGGCCCTATCTCGGCGATGTTCTCGCAGTGGTGCTGGTCTACGCCTCGCTGCGGGCGGTGACGCCGATGGGGTTTACACCGGCACTGTGTATTGCGCTGGGAATCGCGCTTGTCATCGAGGTCGCACAGGCGCTCAATCTGCTTGGCGCGCTTGGTCTTGCTGACAACCAGTTCGCGCGCATAGTCCTTGGCGGGGCGTTCGACATGCTGGACATGGCGGCTTATCTTGCGGGCGGGATTGTCGTCCTGGCTGTCGAGTCCGGATTGCGGCGCGCCGGGAGGGGACTGGGGCTTTGAAGGTGGGGCGTTGAAGGTCGTCTATCACATTGTGCTGCACCTGCTCGGGCTGGGCTGCGTCGCCGCGTGCATCGCAATCGTGGGCACGATGGGCGCGCTGGACATTCACTGGACGGGCTGGGTCGCGGTGGCGTTTCTCGGCCTGCTGTCCGTCGGCATCGTGCTCGGATGGTTTCCGTGGCGCGGGAAGCCTCTGCGGGTGCTGCTGAAGGGGTTCTACCTGATGTCGGCGCTGGCGCTGATCGGGTTTGGTTTCACAATGGACGACCCGCTGAAGCCTGAGTGGTGGATGGTGCTGGCGCCCCTGGCGGCGGCGATCGTGTTGCGCGTGGCGATACGCTCCGTCATGCGCACACGCGACCGGGATGTTGTGTCAACAGCCGCTGCACAGGCGGGAACCGGATCAAGGCGCGCCTCAACCGACGATCCGTTCTTCGATTGAGGAGAACCTGATCGGCGTGATCTGGAAACGCGCTTCTTGAGGCGTCCTGCATGCGCTGCGCGATTTGCTTCGCCTTGCATCGATGGACTGCGCGCCGGCTATTCCGTTCTCAGCGATCCGCGCCAACACGGCCCGCGCCGAGGAGGCAGAGGCCGCCATCGCAGGGGATGATCGCGCCGGTGATGTAGGCGGCGGCGTCTGAGCAGAGGAAGAGGGCGAGGTCGGCCACTTCATCCTTGGTGCCGAGACGCTGCATCGGCGTGCTCTTTGCGCTCTTCGCCATGGCTTCCGGATTGGGCGCGAGCCGGGCCATGCCTTCCGTGTCGGCGATCGGGCCCGGGATGATCGAGTTCACGCGCACGCCGAGGGGACCCCATTCCACGGCGAGCGTCTTGACCAGCATGTCGGCGCCGGCCTTTGCGGCGTTGACGTGCGCCTGCATCGGATAGGGATGGACCGACTGCGGAGCGGAGATGGTGATGACGGAGGCGCCAGGCGTGCGCAGGTGTGGGAAGCCCTGCTTCATCACATTGTAGCAGCCGACGAGGTCGATATCGATCACGGCGCGGAAGCCGTTGTAGGAAATGCCATTGAACGGCGCGACGAAGTTGCCGGCGGCGCCCGAGACGATGATGTCGATCGGGCCGTGCGCTGCGACGGAGGCCGCAAACGCCTCGCCGACGCCGTCATGGTCGCGGACATCCTGCGGGATGCCGATGCACTTTGCGCCCGTGGCGCGGATGCCTGCGGCGGCGGCCCCGATCTTGTCGGGTGAGCGGGAGAGCACCGTGACAGCAGCGCCCGCCTGTGCGAGGCGCGTTGCGATCTGGAGGTTGATGCCGCTGGAGGCGCCCGCGACGAATGCGGTCTTGCCCTTGAGAAGTCCGTCCTGAAACGTCGTCATGCTGGTCCCCTGTCTGTGATGTGATGGGACGCCATCGCGCGGCGGCTAGCAAGATGTCTCTGCGGCAGCTATCCCCGCGGCGCGGTGTGGGTATAAGTTCAGCCAACGCATGATCCGCGCGGAGTCGCGGAACCAGGGGAGAGACGCCATGAAGATGATGCTTGCCGCGGTTGCGATGTTGCCTCTGATGGCCGGAGGCTGCATGTCGGTCTCTGTGACCGAGACGATGGCGGCCACGCCCGCCGCCATGGCGATGCCGGAGATCACCATCTACCACCTCGAAGGCCGCAGGTCGGAACGGATCGTCTGGCTGATGGAAGAGCTGGGCCTGCCGTACACGCTGAAATTCAAGCAGGGCGACCTTGCGGGCTCCATGGCGCCGATCCGGGCGATCAACCCGGAGATGCCGGTGGCGCCGACCGTCACGATCGGCGACCAGGTGCTGGTGGAATCCGGCGCGATCATCGAGACGATCATCAACCGTTATGCGCCGGGCAAGCTGACGCCGCCGCTCAGCTCGCCGGACTATCCCGAGCACCTCAAGTGGATGCATTACGCGGAGGGCTCGCTGGCCTCGCGCGTTATCGCGGATTATCGCGTCTGGCAGATCAAGCCGCCGACCGCGCGCTCGCCGCTGGTCGATTCGGAGCAGGTCGTCCAGTACGCCGAGAACTATCTCTCCAGGCATCCCTGGTTTGGCGGCTCGGAGTTTTCCGCGGCCGACATCATGATGGTGTTCCCGCTGAACTTCGCGACGGCGCTGAACATCGTCGACAAGAACCAGTTCCCGAGAATCGCTGAATGGCGCACCCGCATCGAGGCGCGGCCCGCCTTCAAGGCGGCGCGGGCCAGGGCGCTGCCGAACGGAATGGTGGGCAACCTTCCGGCCCTGCCGGCGCACGCCCCGCCGGGACCGCGCCAGCCGCCGCAGGCCGAGTGATCGATACGCTGGCGCGGGAAATCGCATCGCGTTAGAAGCAGGGTCATGAGAACCCTGCTTCTAGCTGCCTTCCTCGCCGCATCCGCTTGCTCGCCCGCATCCGGGCCTGCGCCCGCGCCCGTTGTGGCGGCGCCCACGACGCCTGCCTTTTCCTATGAGGTGGTGGCGACCTATCCGCATGATCCCAAGGCGTTCA
>Ga0315906_10006305_pt1 | contig 14709 bp, 13 predicted proteins | sample LakEriMetagenome_4_FD_203526 | JGI IMG/M metagenome (GOLD analysis project Ga0315906, IMG submission 203526) | Freshwater fungal communities from buoy surface, Lake Erie, Ohio, United States - Buoy 2 MA122 | ecosystem: Environmental > Aquatic > Freshwater > Lake > Lake biofilm | place: USA...
ATGCCACTAATACGCAATAAGCATCAACCATTCTTTCCCGATCCAGACTCACCAAACAATTTCAATTGTGGTACTGAAAGGTATTGCCATCCGTTCAATGGTGAAGACACATTTATGAGTCAGTTTTATCAGACTCCTTGCAACAACAATGAAGTCATTGACCCGGAGTTTGATGACTTTGTTCTTGACCCAAACATTGTTGTCAATGGTGACTTTGCAACCAATCCAACTGAATGGATATTAGGTAGTGGTGTTACTTGGGACAATGTAAACTTTAGGGTCAATGTGTCTGCTTCTACTGGAAACAATCTCAAGCAAGGTTTACTTCCTTTGGTTGCAAATTCATTTTATAAAATCACATTTGAAATATCAAGAACAAGTGGAAGTGTAGAAGTTGCCTTTGCTTATGGTGACCCATTGCAGACCATATCAGCACCATTTGACACCACCGGAACACATTCTGTTGTGTTGCCATTCTATGCCACCGGTGATGAAAGCATTAACTTCATATTTGACAACTTTACTGGTTGGGTTGACAATGTAACAATTGAACCAATTACTTATAATTATTGGAATCCTAATGGTGGTTGGTTGTTGGAAAATGGTTTTGCTTGTCACATAGTTGGTCAAACAACAAACTTGCAAGACACTTCACCAAACTATATTATTGCAAATGGTTACTATACTGCTTCCATAACAATCACAAATTATGGTGGTGGTTCAATTGATTTTTACATTTCAGACATATTGGTTGACACAATAAGTGCAAATGGAACTTACACCTATTATGCAACACCAACAATCAATGGAACAATCAACATTGACACAACTGGTGACTTTGTAGGTTGCATAAGTCAACCAAGTTGCTATGAGTTACGCAACGATTATACTGCTTTCATTGTTGATGAGAATGGTACTGAATTTGAAGTTTCAGATTACATTGAATATTATGAGCAATATGTGACATTGAAATTTGATTTTGCAAGTGTTGGAAACTATGAATTGCCTTCGGGGTGTTATTATGTCAAGTTGTATGACCAATGTATTATTGAAAGTGACAACTTGGTTTTCAATGGAGACTTTGTTGATGGCTATACTGATTGGAATAGGAATAATGGAGCAATCCAATATGATTTAATTTCCGACCAACTGCAATTCAAGTTTTATCCATTCAGTCAAGGATTCACAGACTATGTTACCAATGGTGATTTCTCAAGTGGAAGTGCTTGGACATTGAATGTTGGTTGGTCAGTTGTTGGAGGCAAGGCAGTCCATACACCGGGAAACACCGGAACACTTTTCCAAACAATGACTTTGCCGACACCACCATTACCGGCAACTGGTTACCCATACTATGTCAAGTTCACGGTCAGCAATTGGACTGCCGGAACAATAACCTTGAAACTTGGCAATGCCACAAATGGTACAAGTTACACTTGGAAAGGTAACGACATATTTTTTCAGCAATATAGTCCAAGGCAAAGTGGAAGTGTTGATATTGTTTTTACTCCTTCATCAAACTTTGATGGAGAGATTGACAATGTAGCTTGTATCCTACCAAATGCAGTAAGTTCATTCCCCATCATAACAAATACTTACCAACCATTATTCACTTCTGGTAACTATCAAACACAATGGGAAATCATTGGTAGTTCAGACCCTAATATTTCAGTAAGATTCAACCTTGTTGGTGCATTGCCTTCAGCACCATACCAATCTGACATAGGTGTTCAAAGTTACACTCAAGCTTACACCTTAAATGGTGGTTCAGTACAAGGTGTTGCCAACTTCCAAAAGACTTCAATTGATTATGTTCAAACAAACTTTGTTGAAGGTGACATTACCGTTGACAACATTTCAGTTGTAAAGATTGAACCATTTGAAGCAACATATGAGACTGAATGTCTCTCTTATAATGAGAATGGATGGGACAAAACAAAGATGGTTGTTGCTTGGTGTGACCAACCTTCATTTGGTTTTGAATTTGCAAATACTGGATTCAAGTTGCAACAACGAGCATTGATTCGATCCATCAACCCATCTTATCCAAAGCAGAAATCCATTCAACAGATGGGCAATGGAAATGCAAGAGTTGTTTATTCTGAAATTGAAAAGTATTGGGAGGTTCATACTGACTTTGCTTCTGAAACCTTTCACGATTGTATGGCAGTACAACTTGACTGCGACCACTTGCAGATTGGAGACACCCAAGGAAACGGCAAAGAATACATTGCCAATGCAGATGAATATTCACCCAGTTGGCAAGGTGATGGAACTTATAGTTTGGCAACTGCAACCTTTGAACTTAGAATAAAAGAAAAAGGTCAGATTTACAATAGACACATTTATTGATTATATTTGCAACAAGGTGTCAAAGTGGGTGAGACAAAAATAAATCCCTTAACTCAACTAAAAAAAACTTAACACCAAAAATCTCTTAAAAAAATGGGATGTTTAAATTACAATTGTGCTACTTTGACCGACCACGAAGTAAGCACCTTGGCTTGTAAGGGACCGAGACCAGCCGGTATTTCTTCTGCCGTATTTATTCTTTGTTCTTCTACTCTTGTTGACCCAAGTGATGGAACTGAAATCAACAACTTGATTACCTCCGGTGATGCAAAGCTTGTTGAAAATATCCGTATGGGTTTGGGTAGTGGTGAGGTAACACAATCACCAAAGGTTACTGCTTGTGGTTTGCCACAAACTCTTTATGTGACATATAGTGGTAATATTACTGACTATTCATTCAACCAACAGAATATGGATTTTTGGACAACCTTGACAAGTGGTTACACAATAAGTGGAATCATTGCAAGACTTTGTCCAAAGAATGGTTTTGACGATGAGTCAATATGGATGGATGGTGAAGTTTCATTTAGTGGTTCACCAGTCATTGCAGACACCGATGAAGAAGCGGCAAATTTTGCAATCACTTATGCTTACAAAGGAACGGTTTCTTTGATTCCTACACCTACCGGAGTATTCTCTAACTAATCCATTTCCCTAATGGATAAGGGAGTAATCCTTTTGGCTTTCGGAAAGAGAGGTTATGGGTTTATGGCTTATAACCTCTCACTTTCCATTAAGCATTATTCATCAAACATCCCTATTCATTTAATTGCAACAAGGGAAGTTTTAAAGGAAGTTACTGACCATTCAGTTTTTGATTCAATCGAATGGTTGGAAAGTGTGCCAAGTGACCCCGGTCTTTTCAAGGCACAAATAGGGAGAAACCTTCCATTTGAACACAATCTTTTTCTTGATGTTGACGCAATTGCATTGCAGTCACTTGAACCATTGTTTCAAAAGTGCATTGAAAGTGGTGTGCATTATTCAACCTATATTCACGAAGTCTATGACATCCACTCACCAAACATTTTACCTCAAATGTTTTGGGCATACCGGGAAGACATATGGCAACACTATGGCTTTGATGAACACACAAGGTTTCCGGCAACACAAAGTTCAATCCAATACATTAAAAAGTGTTCCAAGACTGATGAATTGTATGACCTATTCAATGAAGCTTTTGCCAATCCAATACCATTGGAAAGGTTAAGAAACAAGTGGGGTGGTGGTCAACCCGATGAACTTTATTTGAATGTTGCTCTTGCCAAGCAAGGAGACTTTAAACACATAGGTCAAGACTCCATTTGGTTTGGAAACGATGGTTCACGCAGACCACACGAACTTGTTTATTCACATTACTTGCTTTCATACTTTGGTTATAGGAACAACATACGACCAATGTTCTGGGAATACTATGACAAGGTCTTGCAAAAGATGGCAAGTGCCAAAGGGATGAGGCATATATTCAAAAGCCATCTACTGAAAGGGGATAAGATTGCAAATGTTCAAAATGATAGGTCAAAAACAACAAGGTCAAACATTGGAACAAACTTGATAAGGGTTGAATCACAAAAGTTTCCCAAGGGAGAAAAACGGATTGTTCTTTTTACTCACTACTTTGAGCAAAAATTCGCAGACCGGCAAAGGGAATTAAGGAAGGTTATGGAGGCAAACATTAATTGTGCATCCATTGACCTCATAGTTAACCTTGGAGTGCCTTATTCAAACCAAAAGGTGGTAAATATAGAGTATAACCGACCCACTTATGCAGACTTCTGTAAGGAGGCACAACGGTTTGAAGCAGACTATTACATTATTGCAAATACTGATGTCTATTTTACAAGTGAAATTGAGCAAATCAATGAACTGGAAATGGATGGCAAAGCACTATGCTTGTCAAGGTGGGATGTTCAAACCAATGGCTATGCAAAGCTTTTCAATTATGAGTGGTCACAAGACACTTGGATATTTAAAGGCAAACCACCATTGATGGAAAAGTGTGATTTCACAATGGGACTTCCGGCTTGTGACAATCGTTTTGCTTATGAACTTGCACAAAAAGGAATTCAACCAATCAATCCATCCTTGTCAATCAAAACTTATCATTTGCATATCACAAATAAAAGGAACTACAAGGAGCAAGATCGTTTGCAAGGTCAAGTGATGCCAGTACAAGTGGAGGATTGGTCAAAATATAGAAGGAAAAAGGTGTTGATTCATCAGCCCGGCAAGGTTGGTGACATCATTATTTGCTTACCCATTGCAGAGCATTACCACAAGTTGGGGTGGATTGTTGAATGGTTGTCTCCAATCCAATATCATTCATTGTTCAATTATGTGGATTATGTCAAGCCAGTTATTGCAAAGACATCTACTTATGATAAGGTCATTGACTTGTCATTTGGAATCATCAATAATACTGAAGTGCATAGGCAATGGCTCAAGAAAAGGAACAATCTTGATTCGTTTGTTCAACTCAAATATGAAATTGCTTCAGTACCTTTATATGCAACTGGCAATCTTAATTATTTTCGGAATGACAAGTTGGAGAATTCTCTTTATTCTGATTTGGGGTTGGATTCTGTCAATGATTACATCCTTGTCCATATTGGTAGTGATTATGGCAGTTCCATTGATGTTCATTCTGACAAGACTATTGTTTATTTTAAACCGATTGAAGGCAAGAACTATCAGATTTTTGATTGGAGAAAAGTAATTGAGAATGCATCAGAAATACATTGCATAGATTCATCTTTGGTTAACTTTGTTGATAGACTGCCAAGTGTGAAAGGTGAGTTACATTATTACATAACAGACAAAGTACCACATAAAAGTGATAGAACTTTGTTAAGCAAAAAATGGTTGACATATGATTTGGTTTGAATTCTCAATAATGATTTATGACCAAAAGCTTGAAGACCTTGGTGTTGCTACACAAAGGACTGCAAAGGCAATGGTCAACTTGAATGACATCCAGTATTTCAATCAAACATTCATTCAAGACTCTGACATTGAATGCACCTTGTTGACTTTTGTAAATGGAGAGACAATGGTTGTGAATGAGTCATATGAGCAAGTTAAAAAAATAATGCGATGCAAATAGCACAACAAATTATGCCAAATGGAATGAGTGCAAAAGGTGAATTCTGCTTTGCAATTACTGAACTCATTAAGACATATAGACTCAAAAGGATTGTTGAGACTGGCAGTTATATGGGTGAAGGCACAACCAAAGCCATTGCCAATGCAATGATTGGTGATGAAATGGTATATTCCATTGAGGTCAATCCAAGGTTTTATGAGATTGCAAGGAAGCGACACAAGAACACAACCATCAATTTCTTGCTTGGCTTATCAGTCAAAAGACCATTGTTGCCTACTGACTTCACTTGGGATGTGCCGGACAATATAGTTGTTGACCACCTTGACCACAATAGGGAAATTTTATACAAGCAAGAGGTCAGCTTTAAGGTTGCAGACAATATGCTTGAATTTGCATTGAGCAAAATGGATTACCAACCCGATTTGGTCATTCTTGATTCTGCCGGTCATATGGGTTTGGTTGAATTCAAGGAGTTAATAAAACTTGCACAAGCACCATTCTTTCTTGCATTGGATGACACAAACCACATTAAGCACTATCAAAGTGTTGAATTGCTCAAGGCAATGGATGTTGATTTGGTATTTGAAACAGAAGAAGGATTTGGCAGTAAAATTTATTTTATCAAATGAGATACGCATTCACCATAATCTTTAATGGGAAACACCATTTATTGAATCAAAGGTTTATTGACCTTATGGTTGGATCGTTTGACAAGTGGATTATTGTGGAAGGTTTCAGTTCCAATGGTGGTTCAACTGGGTGGTGTAACAATATTAATATCCAAAGGAATTCGACTGATGGCACTTTGGAGTTACTTGCAGAGTTAGTGGAGAAACATTCAAACATCATTGTTCATTCAAGAAAGAATGGTTGGAAAAGCAAGGATGAGCAAGTTAATAAAGCCATTGAATTGCTTCAAGGCAATCCAAGTGGATGGCTTTGGCAAGTTGATGTTGATGAGATTTGGAATGTTGGAGACTTTGAAAAGGCAGAATCATTGATGGAAAAAGATGAAAGTGTTGCCGGTGCTTTTCAGTTTTACCATATGCTTTGCCAAGACTACAAGGGAAGGCAATTGATAGCAAAAGGAGATTGGGGTAGTGGTTTCAATGCAAGACTTTGGTGGTGGGAAGGTCAAGACTTCATAAGTCACGAACCACCATTGATGAAAAATCAACAAAGCATTAAGCAATTGCCTCAAAAATATCACCATTACTCATACTATTTTGAGCAAGATGTTCAATTTAAATCCAAATATTACAAAGGTTATGCATCTTTGTATAGAAACTGGAAAAGATTACAGAAGAAAGCATTTGAATTCCCTATAAGTACAAGGGAATTGTTTGGCAATTCAAGTAATATCAACCATAGAAATTCATTCATCACTCACTATGAAAGTTTGTAAGCCGTGTCAAGGTGGTAGACCAAGACCAACCATCAAACCAAAACCAAAAAGTTAAGATGTTAACTCCAGAATTCATATACCAACTTGTGACCTCTTTGGTTGAAAAAAAGAAGTCATCTGCAAAGAGCAAACCAAAGCTTGGAAGTCAATGGTCAATGGCAAGTGTTGAAGAACACCATTTGCCGGAGTATTATGATGGCTATTCTTTAGCAGTAAAATGGCTTAATCAAATAAAGGTTCACGCACAAAAAGGGGTTTATCCTTATGCATTGTTTGAGAAACAAGCACCCAATCAAACTCCAATGGAGGCAGATTATGTCCGTGCAAATTACAAGCAGACAACCATTCAAGTGTTCAAGGATATGGTTGACACATATGGCAGAGCATATCACGAAAACAATTGGTCAATCCAATTCACTACCGATGCTGACCAATACTTGAACACAAACAAAACACTACAACAATACATTGACCAAGACTTTCCGGAATACGGATCGTTGGACAACTTTGTTTTCACATTCTTGCCACCTTTGAAAATGATGGATGCAATGGGTGTGGTTGCAGTTATGCCATATGACATACCAGTCATTGAAAAGGATGGTGAGCAAATCATTGACCCCGACCAATTGGTTGAACCATTTACAAAGTTTTATCACACAACAAGGGTGTTGGCTTATGCTCCGGAGTATTGCGTAATTGAGTCAGAAGAATTGTCTCCAGTTGATTACAATGGCAAAGAGGTTTATGATGGTTTGGTGTTTTACATCTTTGATGAAGAATGGATTTACAAAGCCATCCAAGTGGGTAAGAAAGTTGACTACACTTTTGAATTGGTTGAATGGTTTAATCACAACACCGGGAAGCTTCCAGTAAAAAGAGTTGATGGCATTGCCATTCAGATTGATGAAACAATGATGCAACAAAGTCCATTCCTATATGCTACTGACATATTGGATGAAGTGCTTTTGGATAGTGCATTATTGCGAGGCATTAAACCAACTTGCACTTATCCATTCAGAGTGATGGTTGGTGAATATTGTGAATTCAGCATAAGGGACAATGGAGAACAATTGGTTTGTGACAATGGATATCATTACAGAAGTGATGGCACAAAGTCAATGTGTCCGGAGTGCAATGGTACTGGTGCAAAGGATCGAGTCAGTCCATATGGAACTTTGTTGATTAAGCCACAAAAGGGAGCAAACCAAGGTGACACCATTTCACCAGACAAGGCAATGTACTATGCAAGTCCATCAGTTGAGACACCTACATTCTTACGCAATGAAATTGCTCACGGTATGTCAATGGCTTATGAGATTCTTCACCTAAAGAAAACTGACAACAAGGTTCAAGGTGGTAGCAATCTTACTGCAACTGAAGTGGCTTCAGACCAAAAGAGTTTGATTGCCGGAATAAAGCAGAATTGCATTCAGTTATTTGATATGTTTGAGTGGTGTATTGATATGATTGGACTGATGCGATATGGTGACAATTACAGAAAGCCAGTAATTAAAAGACCAGTCAATTATGACTTCTATATGGAGTCCGATTATATGGCACAAATCAATGAGGCAATCATTTCAAAACAACCACCTTTTGTAATTCAATCCATAATTTATAAGTATTTGCAGACCTTGTTTTACCCCGATGTCCAAGGTCAAAAGGTATTTAATTTGATTAGTCAAACTGACCGACTACTTACAATGACCTTGGATGAAATCAATATGAAACTTGCCAAGGGGATTGTTGACAAGTGGGAAGTTGTGCTTCACGATTCTGCAATCAATTTTGTTAATGCTCTTATGATGGAGAATGAGAATTTCTTTGAGCAAGACTTTCAAGTTCAGATGGAACAACTTATTGCCAAAGCCAAGGAAGTAACTGGAGACATTGGAGTTGTCAATGGTGTTGTTGAATTGGATAGCAAGTCAATCATTAATGACCTTGTTGCCAACACAACCATTGAGGCAATTAAAGGCACACCGGAGTTGTTGAAGGATATGACTGCAAATGAAAGAAGGGAATTGTTGCTTCAGTTACCGTCACAACCCGACAAGGCAAGTGAAGAAAGGTTGCTTGTTGAAGTGCTTGGTGTTGGTGGAACACAAGCTTTGCAAAGCATCATAACTGATGTGAACTTAACACCACAACAGAAGGTTAATATTTTGATTGAGGTATTTGGATTCACACAACAAGTTGCAAGTCGGATCGTGAGGTAAAATGGCATCCATTGGAGACTTAATTGCTGACAAGGTTAGGAGACTGACCGAAGTGCCGGATGAATTTCTTTCTCAAGTAGAGAAGGCACAAAAGGAATTGTTTCCAGAAGTGGTTGAACTTCTTATGCAGTTAAAGGTTGATGCTGATGGAAACATCTTATTCAACAACACAAACCTTGAATTGACTGCCGAACTAAAGGAGGCAATCAATCAAATCCTTTTAGGAAGTGATTACACAAGTGCCGTGAAAACATTTGCAAAGGAGTTTGACAAACAAGCATCCATAACCAATCAAATAGTAAGGAAAGGTTTTGAGATTACTGATACCAAGTTACAAGAGAAACTCATAAAGATTTCAAAAAGGTCAGCAAGTGAATTGCTTTTGGACAATATAGGTGACCAAAGATTCAGTTCAATAATTGCTCAAGAAGTGGAACTTGCAGTAAGCAATGGTGCATCATTCAAAGACACCATTAAGGCAATCAGAGGACTGGTTGAAGGTGATGACAAGACTGATGGAAAGTTGTTGCAGTATTCAAAGCAGATTGCACACGACCAATTTGCAATAGCAGATAGGTCATACACTTCAGCAGTTGCAGACAAGATTGATGCAGAGTGGTTTTTTTATAGTGGTGACACCATAGAAAGCACAAGGGAATTCTGTCGTGAAAGACACAACAAATACTTTTACTACAAGGAAATTGAAGACTGGGCAGATGAAAACTGGGATGGCAAGATTGATGGCACAAACGAAAAAACAATTTTCTCAACTGCCGGAGGTTATAATTGTAGGCATTCAATCATTCCAGTTTCAATCTTTGCAGTTCCAAAAAAAGTCATTGAAAGGAACATTGCAAATGGAAACTTCACACCAAGTGAAAGATTGCTTGAGCAATTGAATCTTGATTAAGTCAAGACCTTACGGGGTCAAGACCAAACCAATTAAATACTCTTTGTAATAACATTAATGTTATGGATCGCACTCTGCATTGTTTGAAATCCATTGTTCTCAAGAATGATGTAACCATTTTGTCTTACAAGTCTGTTGCCAAAATAGTTTTTTCCTTTCTCTTTGTAGGAATAAACTTCCCAAGTGGATTTCTTGGATTTGATTTTCTTCAATAGTTTACCGGTCTTTTTTTGCTTTGGTCTCATTTGAATCAATTATTTGTAATATTAAACATATAAGAAATAAAGTCAAGTTCAATAAATGTGTATGCCAATCCATACCCAAAAAATGATTAAAGTACAAATCAGTATCACCCAAAATAAAGCAATGAAATTGTCATCGTTTTTATTCTTTTCCATATGACTTGTGGTACTAATCAATACAAACATAAAAACAAATTCATCATTTTCTAAAGTATATTTGCAATAAAGTCAGCAAGATATGGATAAAGACAAAACACTTCAATTGAAAGAAGCCATTTCAATGGTCACCGGCAGAAGGGCGAAACTGCCCCCATCAATTTACAAGAATCCAGTAAGGATGCAAAGTGGAGGTTGGAAGTTGATTGAGAATGCAAATGATAGTATCACCATTGCACCACCAATGACCTTTGAAATCAATTCAACAACACCATTAATGGAGTCATCACCGTTGGATGAAAAGAGTGCATCAATGCTTGAAATGGTGCTTGGGACAAAAGAGATTCCAAATGTTGACCCAACAAAAAGAAAAGGAAGAAAACCAAAAACTGAAACATATGATAGACATTAAATCATTAAATGATTTTGCCGGAACTTCGGCAGAAAACTTTGACCAATTCAAGGAGCAATTCCAAAGCAAGTTCATATTGAAGGAGAATGCACCCAAAGACCCGGAAATAATTCAGCAAATAAGTGGAAAGGTCTTGGGATCGGAAATGACCAACTTGAAAAGGATGTTCAAAGGTGAGGGAATTGAATTCAATGATGATGAATTCAAAGACATCAGAAAGAATGAAGAACTGGTTGCATTGGCAGTAAACAAAATGAAAGGTGGTTTCTTGAATCAAATTGAAGATGTCAAGAAGTTAAGTGGCAATGGCTTTGATGAAAAGGTTAAGGAATACCAAGACAAAATTGGTAAGCTTGAAAAGGAAAGGGGCGAAATCAAAAGTGCTTGGAAGCAGACTGCTGATGAGTTTGAGAAATACAAAATTGATGTTGCCACATCTATGAAGTCAAAAGAAATTGACTTTAGGGTAAGCAAAGCAAAAGAGGGATTGAGGTTCAGACCCAAGTTGAATGAAGCAGAAAGGCACGGATTTGAAGCCATATTGAAAAGCAAGTTAAAGTTTGACTTGGATGAGACTACTGGCAACCTTATCACTATGAATGCAAGTGGTGAAAGGATTAAGTCAAAGGTCAAAGCCGGAGACTTTATGCAACCCGATGAGGCAATGCAAGAAATCATAAATGAACTTGGCTTGGGTGAAACCAACCCTCACGGTGGCAAGTCTGCACCTACTATTCAACCAACACAAGGAATGTTTGGTATGAGGTCAGCACAACAACCCCAAAACCAACAACCACCACAAGAAGGTAAAAGAGTACTTGTACATCCAAAAGCAATGCGTTAAATTTGTAGTGCTTTGTTTTGTCATTTTATTTTGGTGCAAGACCCCATAGAAATGTGGGGTTTTGTTATTATATTTGCAACCATTGGTGCGTTGACCTCTGCATTATGAGGGATTTATTTTGGTGCTTTCCTTGGCAATAAAAGGTTCACAACTAAATTCACTTCATAAAATATTTAAAAAAAAATGTCAACCGTATCATCGTCATTACTTGCTTGTCCAGATGTACAAGCTGAATTAACCAACTACTTCCAAACTTGTGGTCACGCATCTTTTGTTCGTGAGTCACCATTCTTGCAGATGATTACTTCTGCTGAAAACACCTTGGGTATAAATCAAATCGTTAACCCCGGTGGTGCAAAGACTCGCACCGTGGTGTTGCGTTATGACCAAAAGATTCCAGTTAGTGCAGTTGAAGAAGTCACTTCTTGTGAACTTGAATGCACTGCAACAACAAAAAGAGGTGATGCATCTGCTGAATACTCTATGGATGTATGCAACAAAATCAAAGTTGAAGAAGGTTGGAACATCTATGATTTAACTGCTATATGCCGTAGCAATGAGCAGTTCCTTACCTCACGCATCAATGCAATGGCTTCTGCCCTTGAAGAAAAGATTGCTCAGAAAACCGCTGAAGAATCAGTTGCCTTGGTTGGTAACTGGGCATCTGATGTTGCTGATGTGACTGGTGATGTTCTTCAAGTTGCTACAAAGCAAAGTGGTGGTGTGAATGTCAATCCTTACTTCTTGCCAAAAATCACACTTGCCGCCAAGCAATCTGGATATTGCAATCCAATTGGAATCTTTGGAGGTTCTGAACTTTACTTGTCTGCCGATATGCTGAATGTTGGTTGTTGCGTTGATGCCGGTTTTGACCTTATGGGTGTGATGCAACGCTATGGAAAATCAGTTGCTTGGGATCCGTATGTTGTAAGTGCATTTGCTTCTGACAACATTTCATTGATGACTCAACTTGGTGCATTGCAGATGTTGGTTTTCACTCTTGGAACTGAAGCCGGTTTTTCTCCAATCGCAAGTGGTTCTGCAACCAACTTTGAAATCCTTCCTTTGGTAACTCCCCGTTATGGTATTCCATTTGACTTGGTAGTAAGTAACAATTGTGGCACTCTTTCTTTGATTGCTACTACTTCAACCAAGCTTGTTGGTATGCCAACTGATATGTTCCCAACTGGTGATGCAATGGATGGTGTTACTTTTGCTAACATCATTGAAGTTGTAAATCCTTAATTGTTTGTTTGATTGTTGAAAGGGGAGTGGGTATCTTTACTCACTCCTTTTTTACTTTAAAAGATAAATCAATGGAATGTTTCAAAGACCTTATTGGAATTCGTGAGTTGTGCAATGGTGTTGCACCAAAGTCTTCAATCTATTTAGACGATGTAGGAGTTTCCTTGAGTGATGTTGAAAGCTTCATAACAAGCCAGTATTCAACGGCAATGGATTACTTTGAAGCAAGGCAGACACAAGCAGTAAGGGAAATGTCACAACACATCAACAATCATTTTCAAGACAAGTACCTTGCAACATCTTTGATTGACTCACATAGGTTAGGCATATACAATGGAAGTCAAACCTTGTATGGTGGTCAGAATTACAGAGGCATACAAATGAAGTTCAATCAAGCTGACGCATTCTATGGTGTAAGCATTGGTGAAATATCATTGTTGGTTGACTATACTGGAACGATCCAAATTGAGGTTTGGGATTTGTTGCAGAACAAACAACTTGACACTATTGATGTTGATGTTGTGAGTGGAGAGATTGCCACCGTTTACTTACACAAATCATATAAGTCTGACAAGCGACCATTGAACTTGTTTGTTGGTTATGACTCCAATGGAATTGATGCATATGTTACACCTATCAAAGCAAACCTTTGTTGTGGCAAGGTCAGTTGTGGCAATTCATATGTGACTGCCCAAGGTGTGGAAATTAATGGTGCAAAGTATGAAAGCAATATTGATTACTTGAATCATACTGCCGGAATCTCTTTGGTGTACGATGTCAAGTGTGACCATTCAAGTTGGATTTGTTCTCACGCAGAATCCTTGTCTTTGCCTCTTGCCTACAAGACTGCTGAACTGCTTGTTGCTGATGCACTCTACAACACAAGTGGAGACAGAGCAACCAATCACCACACAATTAATAAAGAGCAGTTGCAAGAAAGGTTCACTTTCTATATGAACAAGTATAATGAGTTTATGAGTGGTTGGCTTGGCAATATGAAGTTGCCAAACAACAAGTGTTTCATTTGCAATTCAGTCACACGACATAAAATCACATTGCCTTGACCATTGATGAATTTGTAATAAAGACCACCAAGTTAAGGGATGAAATCCTTAACAACGACCCACCATTGAAGTTGGCAAGTTATAGTGTGTTGGCATTGCAAAGCAAAAGAATTTTTTCAGATGGCAAGAATGCAAGTGGGTCAACAAATTCTTACAATGATTCCGACCCATTGTATGTCAACCCCGACACATCACCGGGAAAGAAGTTCAAGCCACAAGGCAAACCAAAGAAAGAGGGAGAAAAAGGAGCAACAAAAAAAACGGCAAACATAAAGTTTGGAGGCAGAGGTTTTAGTAGAGGAAAGGCATCAAAGATTGAAACTGATAGAAAGACAAGGTGGTTCAAATCATATAAGGATTACCGGTCAACGATTGGTTTTCAAAGTGGCTTTGTCAATCTCCAATTGAGTGGTGAATTGAAGTCAGACTTTGAGAATCCACAAGGCAAAGAACCAACACCAACAAAAGTTGATGTTCACGAATACATCATTCAACTCAACAAAGACATCAATCAAAAGAAGGTTGAAAAGTTCAATGAAAAGTATGACAATGTTTTTGGTTTAAGTAAATTTGAAATTGAAAAGTTTTATGAGATTGCCACAAAGGAATTCATAAGACTTGCAACAGAACTAAAATGATAGGCACATTATTTTGCGACATATCGGATCGGATGAAAGGAACTGGATTCTTTTCCAAGTTTTATGAGTTATGTGAACTCATTGACAAGGGAGAAGGTTTGATTGTTCCTATGTATTAC
>Ga0315906_10006307_pt1 | contig 14705 bp, 12 predicted proteins | sample LakEriMetagenome_4_FD_203526 | JGI IMG/M metagenome (GOLD analysis project Ga0315906, IMG submission 203526) | Freshwater fungal communities from buoy surface, Lake Erie, Ohio, United States - Buoy 2 MA122 | ecosystem: Environmental > Aquatic > Freshwater > Lake > Lake biofilm | place: USA...
TGTGGTCACTACAGAATAGCCATTATTGTATAGCTGTTCAGCTAAACCCAAAGACATTGAGGAAAGCCGATGCGATGTGAGTCCTGGATTGATATAAACCAAAGGTGCGGGCCCTGATTGCAACCAGTAGGTGCTTTTTATTTTGCGACCCGTGGCAGGGATTTTCACAGTCATATCGCGACTCTTCGTTATGAATCGATGATCCTTCGGTCCAAACTTCACTGCGCTAAATGTTTGCAAAGTTGGCAGATCAATAGACCCATGCATTTTTAAGTCCGGCACGCCTTCTTTCTTGGCGTAGGTCCATGCAACTTTCGAAGACGAATACGAGTCAGCATCTATTTGAAGCAGGCGCTTCGCTTCTTCGCTGAGATCTGTCAGTTGATTGTATGTGACCGTAGGGGAAACCACGTTGTAGGGTTGGTAGTAATTGAGCGGCTCAGAAAGCTTATCTCCAACCAGCCCAACCGCGCTACGATCATCACTCGGTCCGAAAAATGGCAACACCACATAGCTGTTTTGCTTCCAACCCCATGTTCCAAAGGTTTGACCAAAATTTGCATCGGATTTTGGAATATTCCACTTGGTCGCAGGATCGAAAAATCCTGCAACGCCCACCGTGGTATTCGCCACAAATCGCTTCGTTTCATCACCCGCTCCGTCCCAGCGACCCTGTAACATGTGGTTAACCACCCGCCCCGGATAAGTGACGTTGCGCCCAAAATCACGAATCGATTCGCGCGCACGAGACGGCACCACGGTCCGATAGACTTTAGCAGTTGGATGAATCACGCCCACAAGAAGGCCCTCGTTAACCACCCATATCCCTCGATTCACAGGTTCTCCGGCATCATTCAATACATCTGGAAACGGTGTGACGGAACCCGCAGGCGGATTAGAGAACACTTGGCTGTGAAAGCTCGACGAAGAACAAGCAACCAGTAAACAGGATACAACCCCCAAAACTACAGGCTTCATACTTTGCTGAAAGGAAAATTGAGTCGTTGAAATGCGCATTGGGAGAGAAAATCTGACGCGCAGACTAACGAACTTTCTACATCCGTAAAGCCTTGTGATGGCTTTTCTCATCGATTCAGTTGATTTAAAGCTTAACCAGCGATCATTTAAAACTATTTGAGACTATTGAGATAGGAGAATAGATCGCTCACTTGCTGATCCGTAAAACCATCGATCAAGCCTTCTGGCATCAGGGATCTTTTGGAAATGTCGTGCACCATGATATCTTTTTTCGGAATCACCAGCTCATCCGCTCCAATCCGGCGTATCGTAATCGAATCCGCTGTCTCCGCCGCAAGAAATCCACTCACCACAGTCTCATTCGTGAGACGCACATCATGGCGGTAGTAGCCACTTTCCAGCTGGTCATTCGGAGTCAGGATGTTTCTCAGCAACGATTCCACGCCCATCGCTCCCGCACCACTGAGAACAGGACCAATCGCCAAGCCCTTACCATTCACTTGGTGGCACATCAAACACGTTACTTCCATCAAAGCGCGTCCTTTCTCAGCATCACCTGGTTTTTTCGCAAGTCCCTCAAATCGACGAAACTTTTCCAAATTCTGATCGCGTTGTTGAGTGGTGAGTAAAATTGGGAAATCTGGACTCATCATGACGGTGGCTTTGCCAGCCAATTTGACGCCGGCAAGATCTTTGCCAGTCAGTCTCATGACTAAACCTTTAGACTTCTCACTTCCCGAATAATCCGTCCGATAATCGACCCGAATCTCCTCCGCCGTCCGAGCCACATTCCAGATCCGATACTCGTCATACATCGCTGCAGATCCTGCTGGGTCAGTCGTTTGACCTAAATTTAATCCTGAGAACTCATCCAAACAAACTTTCCCTTCGGTCGCGTCAGCCTCACCATTGAGATAAATTGTAAACTTACCAGAATCGTCCCTCGTGACCGCACAGTGAATCCACTCATTCGCCCTGATCGTTCTTTTTGAAGAAATCAAATCACCCAATTGAGGACCACCGAAAACCCTGAGTTTTCCGCCGAAGAAATTGAAATCCGCTCCACCCCTGCGTCCTAATAATCCATCAGCAGCACCAATCCCCTCATCCAAACAAATCCAAGTCTCCACAGTGAACGGACCTTTCAAGGTCACATTCGTCTCCAGCTTATCTTTACCATCACCATTAAGGCGTATCACTTTTTTCAATAAACCTTCTTGGGATTCTAACAAAGCCAAAATACTCGGATGATTCTGACCCAGGACAGCCGTGACTTTTTCTAACGATGAACCATCGACCTGTCCAAATCTTCCAGCGATCAATGCTTTGGTATACGCTTCTGCTTGAGTCTTATTTGAAGTCATCCCATCGCGCGCTATGGATTTCATTGCCCCTGGCAACTTCGCCCAACGTTTTGAAAACACATCGATCACTTCAGGAACTTGCAAAGAAGCAAATCCCGTCACGGCTTCACGACTCACATCCGCATTCGCATGATCCATAAACTTCTCACAATCATCCACTTTCAAGACTCGCACCTCACGCAGAGTCGCCAATCCAACTGCCAACTCATCGGGCTTTCTCGATTCAGAAAACGTCCATGTGCGGATTTCATCGCCGAGTTTCGAAATCCGGAACTTGCGTGCCACGTCTACAACCAATCGCTCGTTGGCAGGATTTCTAACATCTACCAGCAAAGCGACGCATGCATCTCCCACAAGTGTTGCAAGATCGGAATTTGTAGTCACTGATGGATCCGACTGTTGCAATGAAATCAATATCATTTGACGATTGTCTTTTGATCCTAATAATTTTTTAAACGCCTCAAGAATTACTGGATTTTTGATATGCTTACAAAGAAGTCCCAACTCTTGGACGGTCAAAGGACGATTCATTTTATCTAGGATCCGAACCAACATCACCGCACCCTCTTCACCTTCAAACGATCTCGCTGCCAACGCCATCGCTTCGTCGGTCAATTTGATTTCAGCTAACATTTTTTTGGTCGCCTCTGGATGCTTAGCCATCGCCCAGCGCACCAGATACCTTTCGAAATCCCTGTCATATCCATCGCGATCTTTTCCTGTCAGCGGCTCTTTCGCATAACCAGCAGCAATCGCAACCATGGCTGGCGTCGCCGCACGATGCAATCGCACCGCATTAATCACGGCAGCACGCACTCGGAAATGAGGATCGTCTTTGATTGCTTGCATCACCTTCAAGAAATCCGATTCTGGGAGTAACATCTCACCAGCAATCCTCGCAGCCTCATGACGAAAAGTCGCTTGAGAAGACTTCGATAATTGAACCAGAAGATCCGTATTCACCGCTTTCAATCCTTCCAACGCCCATAGCGCGGCCAAGCGTTTGGCATCGGTGGCTTTGGTATCGTTCAAAAGACTTTTTAAATCTGGAACCAGCTTCACTTCCTTACGGTCCACAATCTCATGCATCGCCATAGAAGCCGTGCGTGCATTCGCACCCCCAAGCAGAGCTAATAACTTTTTCCCATCCAACTTCGCTAAATCCACGCGAGGCACATCTGTCTGATCTTTATGTCTGACTCTCCAAATCCGTCCGCTGCTTTTATCCCGATCCGGATGCGCTCTAGGCACCTCGTTGTGTGAAATGATTTTGTTATACCAATCCACGACATACAAACATCCGTCAGGACCAAAGTGCGCAGCAATAGGACGGAAGTTTCTATCATCGGTCACCATGAAATCTTCACCTTTTTCATAAATCGGATGTCCTTTCTTATCGCGGGTCATCGTTACGATCTGAATTTTCGAAGTGATCGGATTGGGAATATAAAACACCTGTTTCTCTCCATGACTCCTGGCAAATAGCGAGCCTTCATCTTCGGCCAAAGCAAGACCACTTAGCCCCGTTCCACCCATTGGCTGATTTACCAGTGACTTGGGTTGTATCGGTGCATCTTCTCTCATTTTCGGACCAAAAGGAGTTGGATAATGTGATCCTGAAACAAACTCCATCACAGGATAGCCCTGATCGTTCGCCTCTTGGATGTAGGTCTCACCCGTTCGTGATATCACCAAACCCCAAATATTGTTAGGTCCTCCCGTTTGCGCCTCAAAAAGCGAACCATCTGGCTTAAACCGACCCAGCTTGCAATTATTAAAGACAACGCTCTCGACTCCATCGTCAAATTTCAAGCCACCGGGGCGGCTTACTGTCGAGGAATTGAAAGCTCCCTGAGCGAGATGAATCCAACCGCCTGGTGTGCGTTCAAATTGGTGAGCAAAGAGGTGCGAGTCCTGAACTCCAAATCCTTCTAATACGACTTCAAAACGATCCGATTTGCCGTCTTTGTTGTCATCTATATAACGACGAATTTGCGTGCCGTATTGAGCCAAGACGCCATCCATCATAGGAAGAATCCCAAGAGGAATAACCAGCCCTTCTGCGAACACGCGCGGGGTCTGCACAGCTTTGGAGTTCGGTTCATCGAAAACGATTATGCGATCTTTACCGCCCGCTGCATAAAGAGCATTGGCCGCTTCTGCATTTTCATTCGCATCCAATGGATATTCCGTGGCTGTCATCGACCACATCTTGCCGTGCCTATCCCATACCAAAGTAATTGGCTTCTCTGTGCCTTGCCTCTCGGATGAAACCAATTCAACCGTAAATCCTTCGGGAACCTGAAAAGATTTCTGCTGATCTTCTGGCGTAAGCACAAGTGCTGAGGCTTTCACTTGAGTTGATGTCTTTTGATTAGCAGGCTTAGCGGGCTCAGGCTTAACTTCTTTGTTAGAATCTTGCCATTTTGCTGAGCCTGCAGTCGGTGGCAGTTCTTTCATTAGCACATCTTTGATCTGCACCAAAAACTTTCCTCCACTGTGTGCCTGAAGCCCTAAAAATCCATCAGCAGGAATTTTAGCATCTTTTTCGGTAAAATCTGTCACTTGCACGCCGTTAATCCAAACTTGAATCCGCGTTCCTTCACATAGCACCCGATATTCATTCCAATCCCAATCTTTCACCACGGCTTTCAATGCCGCCGCATCCAGAGGCGCACAGAGTTTCGCTCTGCGGTGTTCATCATACAAATCTCCCCAATATCCAATCCCGCCATCCACCTGATAACCCTTCATCGAACGCTCTTTCTCACGAGCGCTGCGGATCTGCATCCCAGAGTTTTGAAAACCCTCACCTTTCACCAATCGCAGCTTATAGGTCAGATCGAAGTTCTCATAAGACTTCACCGATACCAAAAACAAATTCCTCGGAACTTTTTCTTCAAGCGAACCACCTGTGATCGCCCCGTCTTTGACTTTCCAGAATTTCTCTTCGTCTTTGGGAAACTCCCAACCTGTTAGAGTTTTTCCATCGAACAGAGCAACTGGCTCAGCATGCAACACTCCCAAGCACAACAAACCAATTAGTAGATATTTCATGATAAATTAAAGTCAAAAACTACAACCTTTTCCAAGCATGGCACCACGATGTCTTTCACCGACTCATGGATAGGATGCGGCAAATAAGCATCGCGACTTTCAGGACTATCAAAGGTCATGATAAAACCATGAGTGAACCCTTCATTCAGTCCCTCAGAACTGTCATAGGGTCCGTGTTCGAATCCAACAATCCCGGGAATTCTTCCCATCATACCCTGAAGCGCGACGAAACATTCATCAATCTTCTCTTGGGTAACTTCTGCCTTAAACTGAAACAATGCAATATGCCTAACCATGATGGATATTTGGTATGTGATGGGTAAATTTAATACACGACAGAACGGATTTATCAATCAACCAATCCATATCCCAAATCCACATGGAGAGACGGACTGCATCAACATCAAAGATACTCAATAAAATCACCCATCAGATCTAAATGTGAACCACAATGGGAGCGCAGCGGACATGGACGGAGCGAAGCATAGTCAAATGGACACTGATAAACACAGATAAAATCACGTTTTATATACTTAGAGAATTATTTATATGCCAAGTGAATCAGGCTATATCGGGTCGCATAACCACGAATTCATCGGTGTGCATCTGCGTTTATTTACCTCCAGCTATGGCCGCTTCGCTCTCAAGCTGTCCGCTAAACAGATGATAGTCATCCCAACTGAATTCTTTCCCTGCCTTCGATAACACACCAACATCGCTGCTTCAGCTAATTCAAATGGCTCGTTAATAGCAGCTAATCTTTCTCAATACCCACAACGGATCAGTCGGCGCTTCTCCCTCTCCCTCATCCCCTCTTTTTCCTCCCTTCCCACGAAAAAAAATCACGCAATCGAATCTTCAGGGTTGGACGATGCTAAGAACTCGTTCATGATCCTCGCAACCGATATGCCACACACTGCCAAAAAAGATCCCCGACCCTTCAAACGAGCCGTCCTAAAACTCAGTGGTGAAGCCCTCCGCGAACCAGGCTCCACAGACAACATTTCTCCTGAAATCGTCCAACGCATCGCCGCCGAAATCAAAGAAGCGGTCGATTCCGGACTCGAACTCGGAATCGTTGTAGGTGGTGGAAATTTCTGGCGAGGGGCGAGCGCATCCGCCCGTGGCATGGATCGCGCCACTGCAGATTACGTCGGCATGCTCGCCACAGTCATGAACGCACTCGCTCTAGAAGGAGCTCTCTCTCACATCGGTGTCGATTGCACCGTGATGTCAGCGATCGAAATGAAAAACGTTGCCGAGCCTTTCATTCGCCGCAAAGCCGAACACAAATTAACTCAAAAAACCGTCGTCATCTTCGCTGCAGGAACTGGCAGCCCCTTCTTCTCCACCGATACCACCGCCGCTCTCCGCGCAAGCGAAATGGCAGCCGATGTGATCCTTAAAGCCACTCAGGTCGATGGCGTTTACTGCTCGGATCCACGCAAGAACCCAGATGCCAAACGCTTTGAAACCGTTACCTTCCAACATTGTTTGGAAAACCGACTCAGCGTCATGGACGCCACCGCATTCAGTCTCTGCATGGACAATCAAATTCCCATCATCATCTTTGACCTCGGCCCAAATGGCAACCTCTCCCACGCCCTCCGCTCACAACCCATCGGCACCTTGGTACATGGCGAGTAAAAATTTCAAATCTCAAGTTTCAAATTTCAATTTAAGAAATAGACAGTCAAAAGTCATACTTGAGATTTTAATCTCCAACTCTAAAGAATTAGCCAACAGAAAATTCCAATTGCAGCAACGTGGTTGAAATTTGAAACTTGAAATTTGAGATTTAAAAAACATTATGTTAGATCCATACGTCACCATCAAAAAAGTTGAAGCCGATATGCAATCCGGTATTGATCACCTGATCCATGATTTCTCTGGCGTCCGCACCGGCAAAGCTTCGCCTTCACTGATTGATAACCTTGATGTTTACGTCCAAGCCTACGGCGGTGTTCAGAAACTCAAAACTCTCGCCGTAATCAACACTCCTGAGCCACGCATGCTCAACGTCCAACCCTTCGATCCCTCAACCACTCGCGACATCGAAAAAGCCATCCGTGAATCCAAACTCGGACTCAACCCCGCCGCCGCAGACCGCTCGATCCGTGTCCCAATCCCAGAACTCTCGGAAGAGCGCCGCCGCGACATGGTCAAACTCATCAAACAACTCGCCGAAGAAGCGAAAGTCCGACTCCGCTCCGCCCGCAAAGCTGGTCTGGACGAAGCAAAAAAAATGAAAGCCGACGTCATTCTCACCGAGGACTCCTTCAAAGATTACGAAAAACAAGTCCAAGACCTCACCAACAAATACACCAAGAAAATCGACGAACTCGCCGTCGCCAAAGAAGAAGACCTGATGAAAATTTAAACTCTAAGTTTTAAACTCTAAACTTCAAGGAAGAGCCTGGGTCGATATGACTTGGGCTTTTTCTTTTGCCACATTTTTGAAATTTAGAGTTTAAAGTTTAAAGTTTCCTCGTTTTTCCGCTTGCGCGTGATCTGGTTCTTCGCCTAAACCTTCGCCCCACCCGAAAGGGGCGTTAGCTCAGTTGGTAGAGCACTTGCATGGCATGCAAGGGGTCAGCGGTTCGAATCCGCTACGCTCCACTTTTGGGTCTACACCATAGTTTTGGGGATGAGGTAATTTTTGGGGTAGCTTTAATAGGTCATATAAGTCCTGTAGGATTTATATAGATACATATGCCCATTTCCCCTGAATCTTTTTCATCCAAACGTTGTCCTAAGCATATCTTCGACTATGTTCACGCCATGAAACAACTTCTCTCCCTCGCCGCCTCTCTGCTTTTTGCCTGCATTTCTGTGCACGCTCAAGATCCCGATCCAAACCGCATCCTCGAAGGTGCACGCCTCAGTGCCGCGCTTACCAAGCTGGATACAGGATTAAAAGGTCACCTCTCAAATAACGGCAAAAAAATACCTATTGAGATTTTCCTCAAAGGCAAAGACATCCAATTCCAGTTTTACGAAAACAAAACATGGCGGATTTTTCACCTACGCCTCAACGATGACCACAACGACCTCTTCGAAATCATCAATGGTAAGACGATCGATTTCCCCCGTGCCAAACTCACAGAATCCATCGCCGGAACCGATCTCACCTACGAAGACCTCGCCTTACGCTTTTTTTACTGGCCCAATCCGAAGCTCGAAGGCACGGAAAAAGTCGGAACCGAAGATACCTACAAACTCCGCCTCAGCAAACCAGCCGACGCTGCTGGAAATTATTTCGCCGTCTATCTCTGGGTGCACACCAAATTCGGCGCTTTCATGAAAATCCACGGACACGCTAAAAACAATGAGCTACTCAAAGAATTCCTCGTCGAAGATGTCATGAAAGTCAGTGACGACGTCTGGACCCTCCGCAAAATGCAGGTCTCCAGCTATAAAGACGGCCGCCGCTCCTCCATCACCGACATGGTCTTGGAAAAACCCGCCCAAGAAGCCCTCAGAGGCCTGCGCTAGTCGCTGCCGTGTCCCGGCGGTTTTCATCATCCATCATACATTACCTCAGCAACCCTCGCTGGAACATTTTACTCCAGTAAGTTCATGGGACATTCTACCTCTGGAACTATTACCCACTCTCAACCGTGTTCTTCCGTGTCCATCAGTGATTCCCCTTATGGTTCCACTTCACACTCATCACTCGACATTTTCCCCTATTTTCTAGAAAATGAGGGATTTCGCAAACAATTCCTGCTTGTCCCAAGCCGCTACCTGCTCTTAATTTCCCACTCGCTCGCATGACCAATCCTTTCTATCATTCCAGCACCCCTCTTGTTCCTGGCACGCTTCACAGCCTTTCCAAAGAACTTGATAGCAGTGGCATGGGCGCCATCGCTCATCTTCATGGAAAACGTATGTTCAGCGTATTGGATCACGCCCTGAATTCCGTCTCATGCATGACTCACCTTGGTGCGGTCGATGCCGACATGAAAACTAGCGACGGTTCGGGCATTCCCACACAAATCCCTTTCCCGCTTTTCACAAAAACCGCAACCCGCAAACTCGTCCGCGTCATCGCCAAAGTACGCGCCAAACTACAAGCAGCTTCAACTCCGAAATAATCTAATACCCAATTATCCTAATAACTAATAACCAATAACCTTTAACTAAAACACCATGAGCGCACTACTCGAAAAATCATCCATCATTTCTAAAACCAAAGAACTCTGCGACCAAATCGCGAGCGATGCGGAATTCAAAAAACTTCAAGCCGATGTTGAGAAATTTCTCTCCAACGACGCCGCTAAGCTTCAATACAAAACCGTCCATGAAAAAGGCGAAGAGCTCCACCACAAGCAACACGCAGGCGTGGAACTCGGTGCTGCTGAAATCAAAGCGTTCGAAAACGCCCGCGATGCCCTGTTTGCAAATCCAATTGCTGTTAGCTTCATGGACGCACAACGCTCACTCGAAAGCATCCAAAAAGAAATCAGCCAATACGTCGGTATGACCCTCGAACTCGGCCGCACCCCGACCGATGAAGAAATCGCCGAAGCCCAACACAACAGCGGTGGCGGTTGCTGCGGCGGCAGTGGCGGCGGCGGCGGTTGCTGCGGTTGATAGAATTTAAGAGGAACCGCGGATTGACGCGGATTGACGCGGATGAACGCGGATGAACGCGGATTTTTATAGAAAATAAGCGATCACGTTCGAAATCTTATGAAGTAGGAATAACATCACTCATCATGATTTAATATCCGTGTTCATCCGCGTCCATCCGTGGTTCAATATTATTTCTCCATAATGACTTCCAACGACGCATATCTAACCTTCCTGGGCACCGGCACTTCTGTCGGTGTTCCTGTTATTGGCTGCATCTGCGAGGTCTGTAAGTCCTCTGACCCACACAATAACCGCACTCGCGCCTCGCTATTCATCAATACACCAGAGGTAAAAATTCTCATCGACTCCGGCCCCGATCTCCGCGAGCAAGCGCTCCGCGAAAATATCACCAGTATCGATGCCGTGCTCTACACTCACTCACATCTCGACCACGTGGTCGGCTTTGATGAACTCCGTGCCTTTTGTTGGGAAAAAAAAGATCCGCTACCCCTCTACGCCAGCGAGTTATGCCTGAACGTGCTAATCAACATGTTTAGCTGGGCCTTTCAAACCGATAACACCAACAGCGGCTACATCAAACCCGATCCCCGACCGATCACGAAAGCATTCACCCTCGGTGATCTCACCATCAATCCCATCCCCGTGATCCATGGCACGGTCGATACTCACGGTTACCGTTTCGACACCCAAGATGGATTCAGCTTCGCCTACCTACCTGACGTCAAAATCATCCCCGAAGAATCGATGGAGCTGTTAGTAAATCTCGATCTTCTTATCATCGATTCTTTGCGAACCGCTCCCCACTCCACCCATCTCTCACTCTCTGAGGCACTTGCCATTGCGGAAACCTTAGCCCCAAAACGAACCGTCCTCACCCATATCAGCCACGAACTGGATCACGCCACCCTAGTCGCCAGCCTAACAAAAAACATTTCGCCCGCACATGATGGGTTGAGTATCACTTTGGCTTAGCTGCACCCATCTTTAGTATCTCGCGCAAAGGCGCTAAGACGCAAAGTTGGATGTAAGCAACTAACTGAAAAGTAATGTATGCAATGGTCTACACAAGTTATAAAGGCCTTCTCATACTCTGAACCATATTTATAATTCAAACCTTCGCGTCTTAGCGCCTTTGCGCGAGTCCCTCTTACCATCCCTAAAAAATCGTAATCACCCCCACTCAAAAGATTGCAAGATTCTCCCCATTCTTCATTCTTCCGCAGATGAACCGCACTAGCACTTCACCACCCAGGAACGTCTTTTTGACGATCCTTTGTTGCTGCATCGCTTTCATCTTCCCCGCCCACGCCCAACACCTCAATCCCAGCCAAGTCCTCGTCATCTACAATAAGGCCGATCCTGATTCAAAAAAACTCGCTGAGTTTTATCAAAACGCTCGCAATATTCCTGCTGATCAAATCCTCGGGCTAACCTTGGCTAACCAACAAGATATCTCCCGCAAGGAATATGAAACCACCTTGCAAAAACCGTTGCGCGACCATTTCACTAAGCAGAACTGGTGGAAACGCAGCAAGGACAGGAGCGGCATCATAATTCCAACAGAGAATAAGATCCTCGCCATCGTACTGATGCGCGGAGTTCCGCTCCGCATCAAAGCGGAACCCATCGATGCCGCCCGCGCCAAACTCCCCGCCCAACAACAAATGATCACCACCGATCAGGCGAGCGTCGATTCCGAACTCTCTCTCTTCGGCGGCGACATCCCGACAACACAAGGCTGGATCCAAAACGACTTTTACAACAGCCAACATTCTCTAACAAAATCAAAAATTCCGCACATGGTGATGGTGAATCGGATCGATGCCTCAAGTTACGAGATATGCAGACGAATGATCAGCGATGCCGTCGAAACCGAAAAACACGGACTATGGGGCAGATCCTACATCGATATCGGAAATAAATTTCCCCAAGGCGATGAATGGTTGGAGAAGATTTCCGCACAAAATCTGAAAAGCGGCATACCGAATCTAACAGACAGATTCAATGAAACCCTACCTAAACACTATCCGATGACCGAAGCGGCTGTTTATTACGGTTGGTATGAGCGCAACGTCGACGGTCCTTTTCTCAATCCCGCATTCAAATTCCGCCCGGGAGCGATCGCATTTCACATCCACTCCTTCAGCGCGGAGCAGCTTACCGATCCAAATCTGAATTGGTCCGCTGCATTGCTTGTCCGAGGCGCGGCGGCGACGGTTGGCAATGTTTACGAGCCGTTTCTTCATAACAGCCATCACCTCGAAATCCTGCACGACCGCTTGCTCAAGGGCTGGACTTTCGCAGAAGCTGCCAATGCCGCAATTGCCGTCCATTCGTGGCAAGCCATCGCTCTCGGTGATCCGCTATACCGTCCGTTCATCCACTTCGAGGGAACCGGTGAAGTCCGCAAACAAGATCGCGACTTCCGCGCCCTGCGCGCCGCCTTCCGTGAATGGCCAAACGATGAAACCCTGCGCAATGGAAAACTAACTTACGCCCATGAAAGCCTATCATCCGGCACGATCGCCGAGAGCCTCGCCCATGAATACCTTGCAAAAAAAGACATCCACAACGCACAAGTGTGGTTGAAAAAAGCGCGCGACTCCTACCAGGAAAAGCCCGATAAACTCCGCCAAGATCTCCAACTCATCGCCATCGAACGTTCGAAAAAACAAACCACCTACGCCATCGAACTCCTGCAAACTGCCCAAAAAACCTACGGCAACATTTTAGAAGCTGAAGCCCTTTCCAAATGGCTCGAAATCGTTCAAAAGTCCTCAGGCACACCCAATTAACCCCCCATTTATAATCAGATTTTAAATGAACTACGAATTTCTACTTCAGAGCGTCTGGCATCCTCCCTTGGCCTTCGAGGAAGTCGCCGCTCCGAAACCACCCCCTGAGCTTGAACTCCAAGCGCTCTGGTTTTCGGGTGCGTTTGGTCGGGAATTCCGACTCAAAGACGGACGCTCGCTACGTATCACTCAGTTCGGTGAATGGAACCACGGCGCCGGCCCAGACTTCGCACACGCCGCGATCGAGATCGATAGCACACCTTTCACAGGCGATATCGAAATCGACACCCGCACCTCCGATTGGGAAGCACACGGCCACTCGACCAATCCCGCTTTTTCTAACACCATTCTCCACGTTGCCTTCGAGCCGAACCAACGGGAAATGTTTGTCCGCACTTCCAACCATCGCCAGGTTCCCGAGTTACTCATTTCTCCAACCCAACTCAGCGAAGCCCTGCGCCTTCCATCTCGAGAAACCGCCATCTCCATTCCTGGTCGCTGCACCCAACCTCTGAAAAAAATTCCTAAAATCGCAGTCGAGCGCCTACTCCGAGAAGCCGCGACACGTCGCAGCTCTCAAAAGGCAGCTCGTTTCCTTCGCATCGCCGACGCTCATAACCTCGATGCTGCGCTTTTCCAAGCCACCGCAGAAACCCTTGGCTACGGTGGAAACTCCTTTCCCATGCGCCTGCTCGCGCAACGCGCACCACTCCACATCCTTTTGAAAAACCCAGCAGAAGCGGAGGCCATCCTACTCGGCACTGCCGGATTCCTCGATCCCAAGCTCCATCTGTTAGCACCCGATGACACGCGTGAATATCTGTTAGATCTTTGGGAAACTTGGTGGAAAATCCGACCCAATCACGAGCTATCAGTAAATCAATCCCCTCGATGGAAAACCCACGGCCAGCGCCCCGCCAACCACCCGCACCGCAGAGTCGGTGGACTTTCCGCACTCATCAAACATTGGCCAACCTATCGCAAACTTGCTTTCGCCGCTTCGTTTTCCACCAAACCCTTGGTCGATTTCCTCCATAGCCTACGACACGATTTCTGGTCGCACCACCACACCCTCACCTCCGCCCGCAGCCAAACCGCGATTTCCGTGTTTGGCAAAAACCTCGCCCTTGAACTCGCCGCCAACCATCTCATCCCCCTCGCCATCCACGAAAACCGATTCACTTTTAAAGATTACTACAAACTCCGCCACGCCTCCACGAACCAGAAACTCAAACGCACCGCCATCCGCCTCTTCGGCGATGAAAAAACCGCAGCCCCTTTCATGCGCCGGCTTTCCCATCAACAAGCCCTCCTCCAACTCTACCACGACTTCTGCCTGGAAGACTTCACCGACTGCGATAAATGCCCCTTCCCCGAACAACTAGCGCAGTGGCGCTAGAATAGTGAATGATGAATAGTGAAGAGTGAAAGAAGATCAAGTTTTCACTCTTCATCATTCTCTCTTCTTTCACTCTTCACTCTTCACTCTTCACTCTTCACCATTCACTCTTCACCCTTCACCCTTCACCCTTCACCCTTCACCCTTCACCCTTCACCCTTCACTCTTCACCCTTCACCCTTCACCCTTCACCCTTCACCCTTCACCCTTCACCCTTCACCCTTCACCCTTCACCCTTCACCCTTCACCCTTCACCCTTCACCCTTCACCCTTCACTCTTCACCATTCACCATTCACCATTCACTCTTCACCATTCAATGACCCTCAACGGCCAAGCTCACTCCCTCGACTCGGAAATCCTCCTCCCCGATTTCCTAGCCTCTCTCGGACTCTCTGGGAAACCCGTCGTTGTCGAACTCAATCAAGAAGCCATCCTCCCACGCGATTTCCCCAACACCCTCATCCAACCCAACGACCAACTAGAAATCATTACTCTAGCCGCGGGGGGGTAAT
>Ga0315906_10006308_pt1 | contig 14702 bp, 9 predicted proteins | sample LakEriMetagenome_4_FD_203526 | JGI IMG/M metagenome (GOLD analysis project Ga0315906, IMG submission 203526) | Freshwater fungal communities from buoy surface, Lake Erie, Ohio, United States - Buoy 2 MA122 | ecosystem: Environmental > Aquatic > Freshwater > Lake > Lake biofilm | place: USA: Lake...
AAGACTAACGACGGTCAAATGTTGGATCGCTTTGGCGTTCGCTACATGGCTGGTGACGGAACTGACCTGAAGTATCGTGAGATCCTTTTAGGTGGTTTGGCTCCTGTTCCAACTAACGAGCGTTCTGTATTGGAGATCCACTACGAGAGCGTACAAGGTCTGGAGATCCTCGGTGCAAACCAGTTCTTCAAGCTTTCCTAAGCTGATTATCAATCAATTAGCTATAGCATACGGTAAGGGGATAAAACCCCTTACCTTTGCTTTTTATCAATAACCAAAAACACACCAGATGAAAAAAACAGAAATGTACAATCAGCTATCTGATAAGCTGATTAAATCAACCATGTTGAAGCCCGGTCAATCTGTAACCTATCGGCTACACAACATTCAGAAAGATCCATTCGATCCAAACAGATTAGCTATCCCAGCTGTAAAGGGAGTCCCAGTTATCGATACAATTTATGATGAGGAGAAGGGTGAGTATGTAGATATTGCTGCTGTTCGTTCTGTCGATGGTCAGGGTAATCACATCTTCCACGAAATTAATTTTTACTCAAATATGGCTGGCCACATGATATTGTCTGGTGGCCGTGCACTTGATCAGGAGATCCATAGTTACTTGGCGCTCTGTGATTATAATGCATCAAAACCTAATAGAGATACAACCAAAGAGGCTATCTTTGAACTTCTTGATGAGAATGCTTCTGCGGAAAAGGATAGTAGAACAAGAAACCAGCGCCGTGAGGCATTGAATGCTGCAGCTGATCTAAGCCAAGAAGAGGTTAAGAATCTTGCTGCTGCTTTAGGTAAGGATGACTCGAAGTCTGTAACAGTTCTTCGTAATGAATTAGAGGAGCTTGCCGATAATGATCCCAAGGCTTTCTTAGATCTAATCAGCAATAAGCAGGTTATTGTTACCGCCACTGTTAACCGTGCCATTAAAAAGGGCGTGATTATCTTTAACCAAGAGCAGTCACGATTCGAGTGGCCAAATGCTGAGGTTATCTTAGTGGTGGCTAGAACCGGTAGCGATGCTGTTGATGAGTTCGTAAGCTTCTGCACCAGCTCGGCTAAGGGCGAGAAGGTGTTTCAAACCATTCAGAGTAAGGCCAAAAAGTGATCCTTAGTTCACAACTGAGCTGAGGTTCATCTCGTGTTTGGTTGTTTGGTGAAAGCCTCCTGTTTCTACAGGGGGCTTTTTGTGTTGTTTTTGCATGATTAATAGCGATCTTTGGCTTAATTTTGTGGCATGCCTGTAATCCCTAATATATCCTTCAATGTAAGGTTTGACCTTACTGGGGTGCCTACGCTCGTCTTAACGGATACTTCTACGATCCCAGTTGGCGGTGTTGGTATCTTTAATGTTACAACGCCTGACGGGTACACTAGGACTGGTAACTTTGCTACCCCCGATATTACGGCTTCTGGCCAATCATTCTCGCTGGCTCTTTTCTTGAGTTCAGCTGGTAGTATACAGAATGGGCAGTACAATATTGAGTATAAGATTAAGACAACAGATAACGTCATAAGTACATTTACAAGAAACTGGCAGATGGCTTATGAGGTTCCTGTTATTAACTTGCGTAACGACTTTGATGTATTTACGCCTAGACTAAGATACTACGATGATACTAACTATCAGGTATCTAACTTTAACAATGGAGCTGTAACTCGTACATGGGCATGGAGCAGTGTTCCTTCTGGGAACCAGAGTGGATCGGGGGCGTATATCCAACTGCAGTATAACAATGCTTACTACGATGCCTACTATACAATTACACTTACAGCATCTACTCTATACACACATCAGGTCTACACATGGTTGACCGTGAACGAGACTGTTGCTAAAACAGTTAACACGTATGCAGCTACGCCTCCAACCCCACTCCAATTTGTTACATTAATTAGTGCTCTAAAAACAGAGCTTGATAGAAGAGTTGACGAGGTATTAGATCTTCAGAATACAAAGAATGACTTTGAATATGCTGAGGGTTTATTCATGCATATCATAGACAAGCTTCGTGTACAAGATCTAGCTAGCGTATACCGTGATTTGAATGATCTGATTGCTGTACTTCACAACTATCAGATACCAACATATGTACCAACAAACTTACCTATACAACCATATAACCTAAGCGCATACAATACTGTGGCTTGGGGTAGTATAACTGGTAATATACAAAACCAAACCGATCTATGGACTATTCTTCAGACGCTAACAATACAGACTAATTATGTACACGATCAGCAAGTAGCAAGTGCTGCTTGGGTTGTAGTACATAATATGGGGAAGAAGCCAAGTGTGAGTATAGTTGACACGGCGGATGATGAAGTAATCGGTAGTGTAACATATAATTCTAATAATCAATTAACAATTTCATTCTCTTCTCCAACTAGCGGGAAGGCGTATCTAAACTAATTACTATGGCAAAAAAGATGCTGGTCAATCTTGACCTAACCAAAAACCAGATACTCAACGTAGCGTTGCAGAATCTTTCGGGCCCTCCCGGTTCACCTGTTGCTGGTCAGGTGTATTACAATACCTCAGATGGTAATGTATACTATTGGGACGGCACAACTTGGAGAAGCGTATCAGGTGATATCACCGAGGTAATCGCTGGTTCTGGTCTTACTGGTGGCGGTTCTAGTGGAGCTGTTACATTAGACTTAAACCCTGATAATACAACGATCGAGGTAAATGCCGATATCGTTCGTATTAAAGACTTAGGAGTAAGTACTGGTAAGCTTGCAGATGGTGCTGTAACTACAATCAAGGTTACAGATTCTAACATCACATTCTCTAAGATCCAGAACATTGCTACGATGACCGTGATGGGTCGTGTGGCTGCTGGAACTGGTGTAGCTAGTGAGATTACAATCTTGGATAGCAACACAATGACTGGAGCCTCTTCTTCTAACTTGGCTACTGCTGGTTCAATCAAGGCATATGTAGATAATACAGTTGCTGGACTGGGTAACCTAGAAGGTGGTTTCGCTGCAGGTTCTGCTGTAAACTTCCCTACTGCTTCTGGTGGAACTAAGAAGGGTGACTACTGGTATGTGACTAGCGCTGGTACTGTACAGGGTGTTATTCTAAATATTGGAGATGTATTGATTGCTAACATCGATAATGCTTCTCCTACATCAAGCTCAGATTGGACTTTCTTAGAGTCTAACCGTGATCAGGCTACTGAATCTGTTCTTGGTGTTGTAAGACTTGCTACTCAAGCAGAAGCTAATACGGGTACAAACGATACCGCTGTAATCACTCCATTAAAACTAAAAACAGTTCTTGATAACCGTGTTGGTGGATATGCTGCTAACGTCGGTAACGGAGCTGCTACATCTTATGCTGTTACTCACTCACTAAATACTGTTGACGTTATCGTGATGATTAAAGACAACACAACACTTGAAGAAGTGTTCGCTGATGTTGTTATCACAGATGTTAATACAGTAACCGTGAGTTTTGCTACTGCTCCTGCGAGCAATGCATACCGAGTAATAATTAAGAAGTAATGAGATTCTTACATAACATATTAGCTAAGGCTGGCCTTATCGTAGATGGCGTTACGCAGTTAAATACAATTGCAAACGCCACTATTGATACGGACAAGTTCTTAGTATCTGATGGTGGTGTTATTAAATATAGAACTGGGGCGCAACTTGGTTCTGATATAGGCGCAGCTAATCTAGCGGCATCTACTTTAAAGCATCAAGTAAAGCTTGGTGAAGCTATAAATAAGGGACAAGCCGTGTATGTGTCATCTGCCGATGGTACAAACATGATTGTCTCCAAGGCTTCAAATGCTTCAGAGCCTACATCATCTAAGACGTTAGGATTAATAGAAACTTCTGGTGTTTTAAATGATCAGGTAAATGTTGTAACAGAAGGATTGCTTGCTGGCTTGGATACCTCAACCGCAGCTGCTGGAGATCCAGTTTGGCTAGGTACTGGTGGAAACTTAATATTTGGTTTAGCTAATAAACCATACGCTCCAGCACACTTAGTGTTCATTGGTATTGTAACTAGAGTACAACAAAACAATGGCGAGATATTTGTAAAAGTGCAGAATGGGTTTGAATTAAAAGAGATCCATGATGTACAGATAACTACAACTCCATCTGATAATACAGTGCTTGCATATGAAAGTGCAACCAGTCTGTATAAGATGAAGTCTATCGCCACACTTCTTGGTTATACACCAGCTAATGCAGCTAGACAATTAACTATCAATGGAACAACCTATGACTTAACCGCAGACAGAACATGGTCTGTAGGTACTGTTACAAGCATAGCTACAACTGGGCCTATCACTGGTGGTACCATTACTGGATCTGGAACAATAGGTATTACACAGGCCACTACTTCAAGTAATGGTTATCTTTCCAGTACAGATTGGAATACATTTAATAATAAGCAAAACGCTTTAACTCTTACAACTACTGGGAGCTCGGGGGCATCTACATTAGTCGGCGCTACATTAAATATACCTACTTATTCATTAAGTGGGTTAGGTGGTGTCCCGTCCAGTCGTCAATTAACAATTAATGGTACTGCATATGATTTATCTGCTGATAGATCTTGGAGTGTAGGTACTGTTACATCTGTTGGGGTGTCTGTTCCAACTGGACTTTCTGTATCGAATACTCCAGTTACAGGATCGGGTACTATTGCAATCAGCTTTACTGCTGGTTATTCAATACCAACAACAGCATCTCAGACAAACTGGGATACTGCTTATAATAATCGAATTACATCTCTGACTACTACTGGTACTAGTGGTGCTGCTACTTTAACTAGTAACACGCTTAACATCCCACAGTATCAAGCTCAGGGTAGCTATATAACTTCACTTACGGGGGAAGCTACTGCTTCTGGCCCCGGAGCCGCCAGCGTAACACTTACTAACTCTGCCGTAATAGGTAAAGTTCTTACAGGGTTAAACGTGACCGGTGGTAGTATATCTGCCACAGATTCTATTCTTACTGCGTTTGGTAAGCTTCAGAATCAGGTTAACGGTCTTGCTGGTGGTGTAACTTATCAAGGTACTTGGAACGCCTCTACTAACTCTCCATCTCTAACAAGTTCAGTTGGAACTAAGGGGTATTACTATGTGGTATCTGTTGCTGGTTCTACAAACTTGAACGGGATCACAGATTGGAAACTTGGTGACTGGGCGATCTTTAATGGTACATCATGGGAAAAGGTAGATAACACAGATGCCGTTGTGTCCGTTAATGGGTTCACTGGTGCTGTAAGTTTAACTACATCAAATATATCTGAAGGCACTAATCTTTACTATACTGATGCTCGTGCTCGTGCTGCTATCAGTTTAACTACAACGGGTTCATCTGGTGCAGCTACTTATACAGGTGGGGTATTAAATATTCCTCAGTATAGTTTGTCCGGGCTCGGAGGAGTTCCTACATCTAGACAATTAACAATAAACGGAACAGCATACGACCTATCTGCAGATAGAACATGGACAATTACAAACATATCGGGTAACTCTGCTACTACATCTCAGACAAACTTCTCAAGTTTAACAGTTAATAGTAACACTGTATTACATGCTGGAAACTATAACAGCTATGCTCCTACATTAACTGGAACTGGTGCGAGTGGAACTTGGGGTATCAATATAACAGGATCTGCTACTACATGGAATGGTCTTAATTTTAATGGTGTTTCTTCAAGATTTACAGGTGATTTAAATACTCTTGGTCTATCAGGCACATCTGGAATTTATAATATTGGTACTGGATATACTAATGGCCCATCTTCGGGTTTATACGGTACATTATTTGGAATATGGAATGCCGATATATCGGTTCAGTTTTGGGCCTCATATAATGGTAATTTTTACTGGAGAAAATCAGTTGGCAATACTTACACAGGCTCCACTTGGCTTACACTATTAGATAGCAGTAATTATAATTCATACAGCCCAACTCTAACTGGCGGAGGAGCAAGCGGTACTTGGGGAATAAGTATTACAGGTAACGCTGCTACTGCTACAAGTGCAACAAATTTATATGGTGCAGGTGGTTCATACATTCAAAGCACTTCTTCAGGAACTTCATATACTGCTAATTATCAAGTAAGAGAAAATTCTGGAGGTGGTAGTAATACGAATGAGATATATGCACCACAACTTGCGTTTCATTGGTCAGGAGTTGTTGCTTCTAGTATAATGATGGAGTCTAGTGGGCGTATTGCGATTAGAAATAATCCGGGTTCGGGATATGAATCTTTCATAGCATATGATGTGTATGGAAGTAACTCTATGCGTGCACCAATCTTTTATGACTCTAACGACACAAACTACTATGTAGACCCAAATAGTAATTCAAGATTAGTAAACCTTGGTCTTGGTGGTGTAACTCCTGATGTAAGACTTAGTGTTAGTGGGGATGCTCATATTAGTTCTACTTTTTATCTTGGTGGTACAGCAGGATCTTCAGGTAGTTGGGGTGGGAGAATGTATATGAGTGGTGGCAATATGTACTACAACGCATTAAGGCATGAATTGAACAATGTCGGATACGGGTCTACATGGTCTGTTATTGCTGAAAGCGGTAACTTGATTTTAAGTTCTGGAACTAGTGGTACAACTGGTAAGTTTATTTTGAAAACAACTGATAACTCAGACCTGAATAAATACATAATGCAGGATGGTTATTGGACTGTTATAGGTACTCACTCTAATGAAGGTTTTAGAGTTAGAGACCATAACGGTAATATTCTTCTAAATGTAGCAGGTAGCACTAACGGATATCCAAACCGTGTAGGTATTGGTAATACTACACCTGCATACAAGCTTCATGTATCTGGTGACATATATGCAGATGGTGGTTGGTTAAGGGTGAGTGGCCAATCTGGGCTATACTTTGAATCATACGGTGGTGGATGGAATATGTCTGATACTACATGGATTCGTTCGTATAATAGCAAGAGTGTTTATCTAGGAACTGGGATTATTAGAACAGATGCTGGCGACACTGGATTCCAGAATCTGGGTACCACTAACTGGTACATGCTTGACTTTGGTGACAGAAGTGCCTCTGCCGGTAGATATGGCGTAGGTCTAACATCCGATGTAAATAATAGGACTCTATCATTCCACGTCCCCAATCATGCTGCTTATAGTAGCTCAGGGAATGTCCCTCAGTTTGGATGGTATTCAAATGGTGCAGATCAGTTGATGACACTGCAAAGTGCAACTGGTAACTTATGGACTAAGGGTACTATTAGCATGGCGGGTAATCTTGTAGCTACTCAAAGTTGGGTAACTTCTCAAGGGTATATTACCAGCGCATCAGTGGGAAATGGTACATTGACACTAAATGTATCTGGTAGTGGTTTATCTGGATCTACAAGTTTTACTGCAAATCAATCTGGCAATACTACATTCACTGTAACATCTAACGCCACGACGTCTGCTACGGCTAATACAATAGCTTATAGGGATAGTGGTGGCGACTTATATGCTAGATACTTCTTTGGCAGTTATGTAAATACATCAGATAATGATGAGACTGGTATCACACGTTTTGTAATAAAGAACGGCGATAATTATCATAGATCAGCTACTAGTACTACTGCAATGACTGTAATTCGTGGCGTTGCAAGTGGAACATGGGGTATTGATATCTCTGGTAATTCAGCGACTACTACAAATTTTAGACACCTAGGTGCAGGAGTAAGTTATGATAATGATCGTACAACAAAGGTATCTGGTGGTCTTGCTGTATATGCAGCATACTCGGGTGGTTCTAACTCTCCAACTACATATGATGTAGCAGCGCAGTTTTCTGTAAATGGTAACAGGGGGTTTGAGATTTGCGCTGACTGGCTTAGCACTGCTGGTCCAACTCTTTATGCTAGATCACTGCGTGATTGTTGCCAAAACTGGTCATCTTGGATTACGATTTTAACATCATTAAACTATAACTCATACTCCCCAACACTTACTGGTGGAGGAGCATCCGGTACATGGGGGATAAGTATATCAGGTAACTCAGCTACAACTTCTCAAACTAACTTTAGTTCTCTTACCGTTAATAGTGCTACGGTAGCTACTCAGTCTTGGGTAACTTCTCAGGGGTATATCACCTCAACTAATACAGACTTCACTTATAATGCTAGCTTGACATTAAGCACGAGCTGGCAGGATACTGGGGTTAATAACTCTAACCTTACTACCTCTGGAGTATATATGGTTACATGTCTGGCTGATGACTTTGCAGTTGGTGGCGGACATTATAACGAAACATATGTAGGAACAATGTACTGGTTTGCTGGTAGCACGAATAGTGCAAACTTTAGTGAAATAGCTCTTCATCATATGGGTCATGCGGACAACGATAGATATATTTATTTACGCACAAGAACTACTCCATCTGCTGGTGGTAGCTTTTTGCAAATGCGCTCAAATGTAAGCAACTCGGGGGCATCTACCTATATTTTCAAATTTAAACGCTTAATGTAATATATGTCATTTAGAGTATCAGATCTAGTAGCACAAGGGATAATTCAGGGTAGTTCTGCATATGCAACCATATTTTATGACTCTGCAAATACTGGTTATTATGTAGACCCTAATAGTAATTCTAATATATATCAGCTTACTGTAAATGGCGACCATCAAAGCGGTTATGGAATAGTTAGAGTGACTTCTAATAATGATTCTCTTGTATCTCTATATACTAATAATAATGCTACTGCAGGACTGAGGATTCAAAACTCATCATCTCTTGACTTAATATTTGTTGGTAAAAAATCTGGATCTACGGACTTTGTTGTAGACTTTGGGTTTACTCAATCAGCTGAAGAATTTATTGTAGATTCAAGTGGTAATACATTCTCTAGAACATCTTCTCGTGCTCCTATCTTCTACGATTCTAACGATACAACATATTATGGTGATTTTGCTGGTACATCTAATCTTAATTATCTAAACTTAGGTAATACTAGAGAAGAGTTCCCATTCCTTAGAATGGGGGCGGCAGGTAGATACGCATTAGGTGTTAGTGGGGCTTATACTAGACTTTCTTCTCATAATCAAGGTAGTGGTGTGCAGTTAGGTTATTTTGATGGTACTACATTTACACCAAGACTTACTGCAGGGAATGATGGTAATGTTGAAGCTGCTAGTTCTTTTAGAGCCCCTATATTCTACGACTCTCAGAATACTGCCTACTATCTAGACCCAGCGTCTACATCTAACCTTAACGGCCTTACAGTAGGAGGTTCTTCTGTTGTTACTAACAATGGGGGTACATGGGGGATAAATATTACTGGTTCTGCTGGAACATTAGACGGGCTTGACTCTACCGATTTCATGAGAAACTACGGAATGTTAAATAACACCGACGTGTATGTTAACTTCCGTGTAATGAGAAACAGTAATTCTAGTTCTGCCAATGATGGAATGTATATTGGCTACGGGAACACAGGTGGAGGTGTAACTAGGCTTTTTGGCGGAGGTGCTACTAGTGGTGAACTTATTAAGTACTCAAATTATACATACGAACCGGGGTCATTTAGAGCTCCCATATTCTATGATTCTGAAAACACAGCATATTATGTAGACCCAGCGTCCACATCAAATCTTAATGGGCTTACTGTTGTAGGCGGAGCTACCATTACTGGGCCAAATGCTTGGAATGCTGCTACTCCAATGTTGAACGTTGGTGGAACAGGAGATGGTAGGATACAGGTTAGACATATTTGGGGAAAACAAGCGGGTAATGCTGGTACGGATCATTTATGGTTGCAATATTCTAATACCGGTAATCACGTTCAAATAGGCGATAGTGGTGGCGGGAATAATTTATATGTAAGTGGAAACATTTACATGAATGGTTATTTTTCTGGTAATCTTGTGGCCACTCAATCTTGGGTTACCTCTCAAGGATACATTACTGGCTCTTATGTTCCTACAGCGGGTGGAATTAATATGACAGGTTCTTATGGACTGAATGATAATAAACTTTACCTAAGGACTAATGGAGATAATAATCACTACTTATGGAATGCTAGTGATGACTGGGAAGAGCTAAATGCGTATGAAGGAACTGGTTTTAGAATAACAAGTGTTGGTGGCACTACTGGCGTTTTATATGTTCATGGATCTTCAAATGGAGGATATACATATTCTCCATATTCATTCCGTGCACCAATCTTTTACGACTCAAATGACACATCTTTTTACGTAGATCCTAATAGTACTTCTAGGATAGCCACATTAAATACTACAGGTAATATTACATCAGACGGTAGTGTAGCCGCCTATGGCCTTAGATTCAGAAATGGAACTGCAATAACATATTGTGGATTTGGTGGTGGTGAATTAAATAATATATTTCACACCGAATCTGCCTATGGTAATCTTCGACATAATGATATTTCAAACTATGAAGTATCAGCTGATGGCTCTAGTTGGTCCGCAGGTACGCTTGATGCCAATATATATAATCTCTTCTTAGGAGAAAGAGACAAGGGTGGTAGCTTAACTATTGCTGCAAGTGGTGTAGGCAGATATCAGAGATTTACTTTCGCTATTGGTTATAAGAACTTTGATATGCTACATATCACAGGTATCACTAATGGAGAAAATATATATATAAAACTTGAAGTATCACGTAACGGTGGTGCATCATATACAGAAGAGTTTACTAGTATATGGAATTCATGGCCGGGCAACCACTCCAAGGTTTGGTCAATATTTGATAGTTCTATTACACGACTACGTTTGACTATTTATAAACCGGGTAACAATTACAGCAACTCAGCTAGTATTAATTCCATAAATTATTATGGTGGTTATGCTGGATATGGTGAAAGATACCATATGCAGGTGTATAGTTATGATTATCTAAATGCAAATATTAGTAGGAATTTATACGTATCTGGTAATATATACTCGAACGGCAATACTGTATTGCATGCCGGGAACTACAATTCATATGCTCCTACTTTAACAGGTGGCGGTGCATCTGGTACTTGGGGGATTAGTATCACTGGTCAATCTTCTACTACTAATTCCGTTAACGCTGCTAGATATGTAAATAATGATTTTAATACGCTTGGTAATCTAAGTAATGGGTTCCGTGCGTACTCAAACTATATTCCTAGTGGCGGTTCATACAACCAGCCTCCGAACGGGAGCGGTGACTATCGTGTCTATCAGATAAGCAGTCCAGAAAGCGCTGGTAACTGGGGCGGGCAGCTTGTACAGAACTTTTATACTGATCAGATGTGGTTCCGTAGACAGGATGGATCTTCATGGCAGGCTTGGCGAGAACTGATTCACGATGGTAATTATACTACATGGACAATAGCAAGAGGTGGGGATACAGTGGATGGTGTTATTAATTATCGTACCAACCTTGGTGCTTATTCTGGTTCTTTAAGTAATGCTAGACTTCAAGTTTACAATGATAACAACCAGTCTGCATTTATGTCCTTCCATAGAAGTGGGCAATATGCTGTAAACTTTGGTTTAGATCAGGATAACGTAATGCGTATTGGTGGATGGTCTGCATCAGCTAACAGATGGGAGCTAGATATGAGTGGTAACAATACTGTTGCTGGTTCTTTCCGAGCTCCAATATTTTACGACTCTCAGAACACATATTACTATGTAGATCCTAATAGCACATCTAGAATCGCAACATTAGTAACAGAGGGGCAAATATATATTAACAACGGTGATCCTACAATCTTCTTGCAAGACACTAACCACCGTTCCGCAATGCTTCACTGCAATAGTAATGAGTTCTATGTATTGAGGGGATCTGGAACGAACTCTACAGGTTGGGCTACATTCAATGGTTATTGGCCATTAGTTATTAATCTTGAGAATAATGATGCAACATTTGGTAGAAATATAAGTGCTCCTGCAGGTACCATTACAGCAGGTAGTTCCATGCAAGCGCCAATATTCTACGACTCACAAGATACTACGTACTATGCCGACTTTGCTAACACCGGGATATCAATACAAGCAAGAGGTCTAATTAGAACTTGGGCCGGTAACTCAGGTAGTGGAGCAGGTTGGGATACGGCAATTGAGATTGGAGAAACTTCTGCTGGTACAGTTAATGGCAGCTTCCCTACTTATATCACAGGTTACGGAGTAAATATTAGAAAGTCTTCTGACGGTTGCTTCCTCGGTTTGGTAACCTATGATGGCGGTTCTAACTACCATTCTGTTATAGGCTGGGGGGATGATTCTGGTGAGCAGTTACAGTTTAGATTTAATAACGGTGTGGTTGCGAGTATGGATTATGTTGGTAATTATACTGCCAATAGTTCTCTTCGTGCTCCCATCTTCTACGACTCTAACGACACTACCTACTATGCAGACTTTGCAAACACTGGTACATCTATTTATACAGCCGGTACGATCCGTACTTCTGGCATGTTACTAAAGGGTAGTGCTGGTGGTGGTCAGATATATCCTACTATTGCTTATGGTGGTATGAGTATTTATGGTGGTGACTCATTAACTAACGGGGCTTGGATTACTATGACTGGTCTAAGCTATGGATCATCCCCCGGAGCCGGCAGTGCAGAGATTATTGTAAGAAGCGAAGCATCTTCTAAGATCGCCATGTGGACTTATAACGGATCTACCTATACTGGAAGAGCTGCACTTTGGGGATCAAATGGTAACTTTGTAATCGGTTCTGCTACAACCGACTATGGCTATAAGCTTTATGTCGATGGCACTATCTACGCTACCGGTAACGTAATCGCCTACTCAGATGAGTCTGTAAAGACTAATGTAAGAGAAATCGAAAACCCGCTGGCTCGTGTGCTAAATACTCGTGGTGTTATCTACGATCGTATAGACAATGAAGACAAAGACAATATCGGTTTCATAGCACAAGAACTAGAGAAGGAGTTCCCCGAGCTGGTCTCTACTGGCAATAACGGTAAGAAGGGTGTCATGTATCAAAACATGGTAGCAGTTCTTATCGAGGCCATGAAGGAGCAGAACAAAGAAATCCAGAAACTTAAAATGCTAATCAATGGCGCTTCAAGGTAGTGGGCAGATAAGTATTAACGACATCTATAATGAGATGGTTAATGGCGGTCAGTACGAGGCTGGTGGTGAAAGATCACTTGGTGCATTAAGTACTGCTGCTGGTAAATCTGCTCCACATGAAATAAGCGAGTTCTATGGTTATAACGCGAGTGGTGGTGTAACTACATACACGGCTAACTGGACAACTGGTAACAAGTATGGGACTGGTTCTTATAATGAAATAAGTATGGCAATAATTAAAAATGGTGTTACTATAGTAGATCAGCATGGAAATGCATCTGGTTCTTTTACATTTACTACTAGCGATAGTATCGAACTGCAGTCAAATGCCGTTAGGTATGGTTATACTGTTCGGATAACACATAGTGTTGGTAATGGTATACTATTCTTAATATCTGATGAGGTTAGTAAAGAAGATGGGGCTGAGCTTCGCAGTGAAGTAAGCCCTACCCCTAATTATAGCGTAAATATCGATTTATATATTAATTAAAAACAAAAACAAATGGCAATTGAAATCAAATGGGTAATCACAGCGATGCCCGCAGCGCCATCAGAAGATGGCATGACAGATGTAGTAAAATCAATCTCTTGGACGAGACTGGCTACAGAAACAGTTGGAGAAGGCGAGACTGCTAAAACTTACACAGCAGGTTTCCCCGGAGTAACACCTTGTGGTGCCCCCGATCCAGAGCACTTCACCCCTTATGATGAGATCACAGAACCTCAGGTAGAAGGATGGTTGAATGAGCTGGTTGACGTGGTATCTTTGGACGCTCAGTTAACGAAGAACATTGAAGATCAGATCACTCCCCCTGTGATTAATCTTCCTCTTCCTTGGGCTCCTCCTACCCCTCCTCCAACACCTAACACACAGGAAAACAATTAATTATGAAAACAATTCAGCCAGTAAGTATTTGGGTTAACGGCGAAATTAAGCAGGCTACAATCCTTCAAGCTTATGCTGTTAACCTCCAGCTGGGTGTGTCTGCTAAGTTCTTCTATACTCTCCTTGCTGTTGGCGAGGGGCAGGTTGCATCGGGTAACTTGTCTATGGAAGGCGCGGACTATCAGGCTTGGGATCAGGACTCCTTTGCTTGGGATTGGATTGCTAGTAAGCTTGGACTCACTATTACAGGTGATGTGCAAAACCAAGGGGCATAAATTTTCTTAAATAGGATTGTGTTACATATCTTTGTGTAAAATCAATATCTATGTTAGATTTCAACCAAGCATTGAAGGGGTTAGACGGAACAGAAGTAAAGGACATGGACGGATCGTCCATCACCCTTGGTAAGCTTTTGTCTTCCCAGCTCGCTTCTGCAAACAAAGGAGATGCACTGAAAATGTTTACATGGGCCCAGAAGATCTACAATGGGGAAACTCTTGACCTCGATCCGAGTGATGAGTCTACATTGAAGGAATTCATTAAAAGCAATGAGGCTTTGACCGTACTTGCTAAGGTTCAACTATTAAGTGTATTTAAGTCTTAAACTATGGCGAACAGTCTGGACAGGGTTAAGTCTTGGTTAAGCCCTATGATTATCTCCGGATTTGGATTTGTACTGTGGAGTCTTCTACAGGAAATTAGATCAGATGTAAAGTCGCTACTCCAAGCGGAGGCAGCCACCACAATCAAGA
>Ga0315906_10006313_pt1 | contig 14693 bp, 9 predicted proteins | sample LakEriMetagenome_4_FD_203526 | JGI IMG/M metagenome (GOLD analysis project Ga0315906, IMG submission 203526) | Freshwater fungal communities from buoy surface, Lake Erie, Ohio, United States - Buoy 2 MA122 | ecosystem: Environmental > Aquatic > Freshwater > Lake > Lake biofilm | place: USA: Lake...
CCGCCATGACCGTCCTGCTCCAGATTCGCAACGCGCACAAACGTTACGGCGACCAAATCCTCCTCGATGGTGCCGAATGCACCCTAGGCGGGAACACCAAAGTCGGTTTCATCGGTCGAAACGGAGCCGGAAAATCCACCCTCCTAAAATGCATCCTCGGGGATGACGAACTCGATACCGGCGAGATCATCCGTCACCCGAAACTCAAGATCGGGTATCTGAGGCAACACGACCCGTTTCTCCCAGGCGAAACGGCCCTGGAATTCCTGATGCGAGACAGCGCACAGCCGGACTGGAAATGCGGCGAAGTGGCCGGGGAATTCGAAATCAAAGGTCGAATGCTCGAGTCCCCCATGCAAAACCTCTCGGGTGGCTGGCAAACCCGTGTCAAGCTCTCGGCTCTGCTGCTCCACGAACCAAACTTGCTGCTGCTCGATGAGCCGACGAACTTCTTGGACCTTCGCACCCAAATCCTCCTCGAACACTTTCTGAGATCCTTCCAAGAAGCCTGCTTGATCGTCTCGCACGACCGCGCCTTTCTCAACGCGACGTGCGACTCGACCCTCGATTTGTCGATGGGTGAATTGACCCTCTTTCCCGGCAAAGTCGACGAATACCTCGAGTACCAACAAGGCCTCCGCGAACACGACCAACGCACCAATGCCTCGATCGCGGCGAAACGAAAACAACTCCAAGAGTTCATCGACCGAAACCGCGCCCGTGCCAGTACCGCCACCCGCGCAAAATCCAAAAGCAAAATGCTCGAACGGCTCGAAGTCAAAGAGAACTCCGCCAATCATGCCAATGCCACCATCCGCGCACCCCAAGTCGAACCTCGCCAAGGCCCAGCGCTGCGAACTCGAGACCTTGCGATCGGATACCCAGATCGCACCATCTCGACCAACGTTGGACTGGAAATCGACCATGGGACTCGCGCTGCGATCGTGGGGGACAACGGCCAAGGAAAAACCACGTTGCTGCGCACCCTCGTGCACTCGCTCGATCCGGTCGAAGGCGAAGTCAAATGGGGCTACGGATGCGAACTCGGAACCTACGCCCAACACGTCTATACCAGCCTCCCAGAAAACAAAACCGTCCTGGAGTTTCTCGAATACGAAGCGATCCCAGGAACCAAAAATCAAACCATTCTCGATACGGCAGGCTCGATGCTCTTTCGCGGCGCGGCCGTCGAGAAGAAAATCCGAGTCCTCAGCGGTGGAGAACGCGCTCGACTCTGCATGGCCGCACTGCTCCTTGGCAAAGCCAACGTCCTAATCCTCGATGAACCCGGTAACCACCTCGATGTCGAAACGGTCGAAGCCCTCGCCGATGCGTTGATCGATTACAAAGGCACTGTCGTTTTTACCTCTCACGATCGCCACTTCCTTAAACGCGTCGCAACGACCTACATCGAAGTCCGAGACGGAAAAGTGACCCAGTACCGAGGCGATTACGACGCTTATATGTACATGGTCCAAAAGGAAATCGATGACGCCGAATCCTCCAGGCACCCAGGCAACCCGACGAAAAAAAATGCCCCCTCATCGGCCAACCCAAAAAACACTTCGAAAAATGTCCCCAGCAAATCGAGCCCTACTCTCGATGATCGATCCCTCCGAAAACAAATCGGTAACCTAGAGAAAAATATCGCCAAACTCGATCAACAAAAAAAATCGATCCACGAACAACTTATGGCATCAAGCGATCCTCAAGCCGCCATGAAACTTCACGAAGAAATGACGAAAGTCTCCGCCGAACTCGAAACCGCCGAAACCCGATGGGCCGATCTGCAAGAACAATTGGAACAATTCGAAGAATAGTGCCATGATCCAACTCGTGTCACTTACACCCCAGGAATGCTCCATCGCCCTAGATAATCTCCAGGATTGCCGTGCGTTCGGTCAACTCCTGGCCCAAACCATCCGGAACACACTACCCTGCACCATCGGTCTGGTCGGAACCCTCGGCGCAGGAAAAACCCAACTGGTCAAATTCATCGCCCAATCCCTCGGCGCAAATCCCGAAGACGTTATGAGCCCGACCTTCGTCCTGATCCACCCCCTGGGCACCAACCCCGAAATCCATCACATCGACGCCTACCGAATCCGAGATAGCGATGAATTCCTCGAACTGGGAATCGAGGAACTCTTTGAACAACCGGTCCTTACCATCATCGAATGGGCCGACCGCTTCGTCGAATGCATGCCTCGGAACACCCTCTGGATCGAACTGCTTACCCAAGATCCTGTGTCCGAACAACGTACGGCCCGGATCACAAATCTAAATCGATTCCCACTCTTGAATGACCACCTAGCCCAATCGCTTGGGTGGAAAACCTAAACGGAGAGTCCCCGATGAGCCACTCGAACCAGTCTTCCAAAGGCAAGATCCTCGTGTGCGGTTCAATCAATATGGACCTTGTCGTTCGGACTCCCACTCTGCCGACCCCCGGAGAGACCCTCATCGCGCACCGACTCGACGAAATCTCCGGCGGAAAAGGGGCCAACCAAGCCGTCGCAGTCGCAAGACTCGGTGGACGCGTCGGAATGCTCGCCGCATTAGGATCCGATGGCTTTGGCGCGACCCTCCGCGCAAACCTCGAACAGGAAGGTGTCGATCTCGAATGGATCGTCAACAAACCTGGTCCCAGCGGAGTGGCGATCGTCGCCGTCGACGACCAAAGCGAAAATGCGATCATGGTCATTCCAGGCGCCAATGGCGAACTATCCCCACAAGACATCCAAAATGCTCAGGCTGCGATTCAAAACGCAAGCCTGGTGATGCTCCAACTCGAAGTCCCTATCCCGACGGTTCTCCATGCGATCCGACTAAGCCGCCAAGCCCATGTTCAAGTAATCCTCAACACCGCTCCAGTGCCCGATGACTTTCCCGAAGAACTCTTCGATGTGGACCTGATCTGCTCGAACCAATCCGAAACCGCAGACCTGCTGAAGATCCCCCCTCCGCAGAACTTCGATGATGCCTTTGGAGCCGCCCGCATGCTCCTGGAAAAGGGTGCCAAACAGGCCGTCATCACCCTCGGTCCTCTCGGCGCGGTCGCTGCTACCAAACTCCCCAATGCTCAAACACAGATCAAAGCCATCGACGCCCATCGGGTCGATGCGATCGACACGGTCGCCGCCGGAGACGCCTTCCTAGGCGCTCTGGCTTTCCAAATCGAACAAGGCATCGCGCTGATGGAAGCCTGCGTGTTTGCCTCGGCCGCCGCCGCTCATGCGGTGACGGTCCGCGGCGCTCAGCCCTCGTTGCCCTATTTCGATCAAGTCCACCCCAGGGATCCGGGTACCAAGACTCGTCCCCAATAACCCTCAACCTTCAATCGGTAATCATCATGTTCCTGTCGACCTTTGCACGATCCGGCTCGCTCTTTCTCTCAATCTGCATCCCGCTTGCAATCGTCGGCTGCCAGCCCAACGCTTCCAACACATCCTCCCCTCCTGCATCGCCCGATAAACCCAAAATCGCTCTGGTCATGAAGTCGCTGGCCAATGAGTTCTTTTCAACCATGGCCGAGGGAGCAAAACAGCATCAATCCCAAAACTCTCAGCAGTACGAACTGGTCGTCAACGGCATCAAGGATGAACGGGATCTTGCCCGCCAAGCTGCCATCATCGACGAAATGATCGCCGCCAAAGTCCAAGCGATCGTTGTCGCTCCGGCCGACTCCAAAGCGCTCGTTCCGGTTCTGCGCAGAGCTAAACTCGCCGGACTGGTCGTGGTCAATATCGATAACAAACTCGACGAGGAAATCCTCAACGCCGAATCCCTGTCAGTCCCCTTTGTAGGTCCGAATAACCTCCTGGGCGCCAAAAGTGTCGGTCAACACCTCGCGAATTCCCTCAAACCAGGAGACCAGGTCGCAGTGCTCGAAGGGATCCGAACCAGCTTCAATGCTACCCAAAGACGCTTGGGATTCGAACAAGCGATGAAAGACGCAGGTATGCAAATCGTCGATAGCCAAAGCGCTAACTGGGAAACCAATCAAGCCAATACCATCGCCGCCTCGATGCTCAACGCCCACCCCGATCTCAAAGCCATCCTGGCCGCCAACGACTCGATGGCTCTAGGTGCCATGGCTGCAATCAAAGCCGCCAATAAAACCGATGCCGTCCAAGTCGTAGGGTTTGACAATATCTCTGCTGCCCAGGAAGCGATCCGACAAGGCAAAATGCTCGCGACGGCAGACCAACATGGCGACCAACTGGCCGTCTACGGAATCGAACTTGCGCTGAAACTCCTCCAAGACCCGAAATCGCTTCCCGAGGACCGTGAAACCCCCGTCGATCTGATCACCGCCGGTAGCCTCCCCAAATAACGGATCCCCCCCAAGTGCTCAAACTCGATTCCCTGACGAAAGATTTCGCGACGCGCGCGGTCGATCAGGTCAGCTTGGAATTCGCCCCAGGACAAGTCCACGCGCTGTTAGGGGCCAACGGGGCCGGCAAAAGCACCCTGTGCAAAATGATCGCAGGATTGATCCTGCCGACCCAAGGCTCCATGGTTCTAGCCGGAAAGAAATATTCGCCAGACTCGAAACGCCAAGCGCAACGCGCCGGTGTCCAAATCGTCCAGCAAGAACTCAATGTTCTTGAGACCCTGACCCTCGCTGAAAACCTGTTTCTCTCGAATCTTCCCAACCGCTGGGGGATCCTCAGCCGCCGAACCATGCACCGCCGAGCCTGCGAAATCCTCGTCGATTTCGGACTCGGGGACCTCGACCCCCATGCCCCTGCCTCAAGCCTCGGAGTCGGACAACAGCAACTGCTCGAAATCGCCGCAAATACCTGGCAACCGACCCAAGTCCTCATCCTCGATGAACCAACCGCAGCCCTGAGCACCAGAGAATCCCAACGGCTTTTCGAGAAAATCCATTTTTGGAAACACCAAGGGGTCGCGATCCTCTACATCAGCCACCGACTCGCTGAGGTCCAAACCCTCGCGGATCGAATCTCCATTCTCCGCGATGGAAGACTTCAAGGCACCTGGTCACGCGGTGAACTCCAAGAATGCGATATCGTCGCCAAAATGACCAACCCGGCAAAATCGATTGCCCCAATAAGCTCGATCCTCCCGGCAAGTCCAGCCGAGTCTTCAAGACAAGCCTTGAGGGTCGAGCAACTCCGGCTCAGTCCCAAAGTCCAAAACGTATCGTTCTCGCTTCGCGCCGGAGAAATCCTCGGAGTCGCTGGGCTCGTCGGCTCTGGTCGAACCGAACTGCTGCGCGCGATCTTCGGCGCCGATCGTGCCTCTGGCGGATCCCTGCAAGTCGGCGACAAACCAGCCTGTAAGCCCTTTCGTAACCCCAACGAAGCCGTCCGGGCCGGGCTGGTGATGATCAGTGAAGATCGCAAGGCCGACGGATTGCTTCTGACCGAATCGATCGCTGCGAACATCCAACTTCCGATGCTCGATCGACCTGGACTTGGCCGATTCGCTTTGGCGCGAACCGGCCAAGCCCGCCGCATAGCCGAGACTTATTGTCAAAATTTGGCGATTCGTTGCGATTCGACCGACCAATCCGTCGGCACGCTCAGCGGTGGGAATCAACAAAAAGTGGTGCTCGCCAAATGGCTCGAACGCGATGGTACCGTTTTCCTTATGGACGAACCGACGCGCGGTATCGATGTCGCTGCACGCCAACAGGTCTATGAAGTGATCCGCAACTTGGCCAAAGCAGGAAAAGGGATTCTGGTCGTCAGCAGCGATCTTGAAGAACTTATCGGACTGTGCGATTCGATCGGGGTGATGTCCAACGGGCGCTGGACGGCAAGCTTCTCGGGCCCGAACTACGAACCCCAAGCCATTCTAGAGGCGATGTTTGCCGGCTACTCGGCACCCGAAACCTCCACACCCCCTTGATGAAAGACCATGCCGTGAGCTCCAACCGCGCAATCCAACAGACCCTTGCAACCTACGGTGGCCTGCTCGTAGCGATCCTCGCGCTCTTGGGCTTCTTCGGTGTGTTCGCAAAGAATTTTCTCACCGCGACGACCCTATTGACCATGGCCAATTCTATTCCGGACATCACGGTCGTGGCCGTCGGAATGACGCTGGTGCTCATCGCCGGTGGTATCGATTTGTCGGTCGGTTCGGTCCTAGCCCTCTCGGCTTGCTGCCTGGGGTGGTTGATGGTCGATCTGAAACTCCCACTGTGGCTGGCGAGTCTGGGCGCCATCGCGCTGGGAGCTTGCTGCGGTGGACTCAATGGCTGGATCAGCGCTGCGTTTCGCATTCCGGCCTTCATCGTGACTCTCGGGATGCTGGAAATCGCGCGCGGCAGCGCGTACTGGATCACCGATTCGAACACGAAATATGTCGGTTCCTCACTCGGATGGTTCTCCGATCCGATTGCACCTTTAGGTGTCTCAGTCTCTTTTCTAATCGCCACGGCGGTTGTGCTTGCCGGTCAGTGGCTCTTGCATCAAACGGTCTTAGGTCGCACCGCCGTAGCGATCGGAACGAATGCCGAATCGGTCCGCATGGCAGGAATCCGCACCACGGCTCCGATGGTAACTCTCTACGCGATTTGCGGCGGTCTATGCGGACTTGCTGGGATGATGCAGTCCTCTCGGCTCTCGACGGTCGATCCGAACTCCGGCGTCGGCATGGAACTGAGCGCGATTGCGGCTTGCGTCATCGGCGGTACGAGCTTGCGTGGGGGCCAAGGCTCGGTCGTCAGGACTTTCTTCGGTGTCCTGGTGATCTCGATTTTGCAGACCGGGCTGGCTCAACTTGGGGCAACCGATCCGATCAAAAGGATCGTCACCGGAGGGGTGATCATTCTGTCCGTGCTGCTCGATTCGCTTCGGAAACAATCCGCGATTCGATGAACCGACGCATCGCCTCAAAAAGTTCTTGACGCTCTGGCTCCCAATGCATGTCGTGAAAAAGACCTTGCCACTCGATCCAAGTGCAATGCTCCTTGGCCTGCTCAGCAAACTCACCACTGGCCTGACAGGAAGTGATTCGATCGTCGGTTCCATGCATGAGCAACAGCGGTGTCTGTAGTTCTGAGGCATGGTCGATGGCCCATTGTCCCGCTTCGAGCATCGAGAGTCCAAGCGCCGCCGAGACCCGTTGGTGTACCATCGAATCCTCGACATAAGCTGCAACGCTTCGTGGGTCTCGCGAGAGTTCCTTGGGCTCAATCGCCGTCGAAAGGGTCAACCCCGGCCACCATCGACCCAATAGCTTGGCAACGCTGAGTTTCCATGCCGGGGGAGGAAAGGTCGTGCGCAGCAGGGGACTGCATGCGATGACCCCTGCGAGATTATGCTTCCTTCGCATCGCATAGTTGATCACGATACTGCCGCCTAGGCTTTGTCCATAAAGCACGACTGGAATCCCTGGGTAGACGCGATGGAGGTAGGACTCCAGGGTTCCGATGTCATCGAGATAGGCGTCGAAATGCGGTAGTCCTCCGCCGGTTCGTCCATGTCCGCGTTGATCGATGGCAAGTACGGTGGCTCCATCGGCAACAAAGTAATCGGCTACATGCGCATAACGCTGCCCATGCTCTCCCAGTCCATGCACGATCCCAAGAATGTATCTAGGTGCGATCGTCTCGGAACACCACCGTCGCATCATGATCTTGACGGCTTGCTCTTGCTCTCCGAGCGGGTACTGCGGAATGTAAAAATCGTGAATTTCCATCCGCTGGTTTCTCCATCGATCCTCAGATCGTTTGGCTGTGATTGATCGCGTCGATGAGTTGCCGGAGCCGCCCGAGATTTCTTCGGTTGAAGTGAAACGTCAAACGCGGAAGTTGGGCAAGTTCCGGTTCGCCACTCTCCTCGGGTAACGCGGCGACCTGTTCGATCCGACCCGAAACAACGATATCAGAAAACTCGGTGTTGAGTCGATCGAGTCGCTCTGGGCTCAAGGGGCCTGTCAGCCGCATCGCTAGGGTATCGTTGACATAACGCATGCTGTGATAGACACGATAGAATCGAAGAACCTCCTCGACGGCTTCTTCATTGCTGTCGGTGACTTTGTACAGATGGACATCCTCGGGACTGATCCACCCGTCGGCGAGCAACTGCTGGCCGAAGAACTTCTCGACATTTTTCCAATAGGTTCCACCCGGCTCATCGACCAAGACCATCGGTAGGAGCGACTGCTTACCGGTTTGCAGGAGTGTCAAAACCTCGAAGGTCTCATCGAGTGTGCCAAATCCACCCGGGTAACAAACCACTGCGCTGCACTCTTTGACGAACATCAGCTTGCGGGTGAAGAAGTACTTGAGTGTCACGAGTTTCGGATCGCCATCGATCACGGGATTGGCCGACTGCTCGAAAGGGAGCATGATATTCAGGCCCATCGAGAGTTCGCGGCCAGCACCCTTGTGGCCGGCCTCCATGATCCCTCCGCCTGCCCCTGTGATCACCATCCATCCGTGATGAGCCATCTGCTTGGCAAAAGATTCCGCTTGCCGATAGGCTGGATGATCATCCTTGGTTCGAGCAGAACCGAAGATGGTGACTTTCCGACGCCGCTGGAACGGCTGGAAGACTTTGAACGCATAGCGTAGTTCGCGCAGCGTTCGAGAGAGAATTTTAAGATCGCCTCGGGACACATCGCTACTTGCGAGCTGCTCGACCGTCCGCCTCATCATCTCGAGCAAATCATGATTCGAGAGCAATGACGCAGGCTCATCGGCCGGCGTCGAACGTTCTTTTTCCCGCTCCCCGAGAGCCTCGGGAAGTATATTCCAAGGCACCTCGGACGGCTTGTGTTCATCCATGTCAGATTCGACCCATCTCAGGGCCGCGATGACTAGGTAGGTTTAACTGGGCTTTTGTCGTCAGCGCCATCTTCGGGAAGATCATCGTACTTCGCTTCGGGAAGCGACTGAGATACCGGAGCAACAAGGAATTCGACGGCGAACTCTTTGGGCTCCTTCTTGAGGATGGAGTCACCCTTGACGGTCGTCAGATCCGAAGCGGCGACGATACGCTCGATGACGAGTCGCTCGATGATTTGGTTTCGCAATGCATCCATCTGACCGGTACGATCGAGCTTGGCCTTGACCTGTCGAACCGTCGAATCGCTTTGCTCGCTGATCAACTTGATTTCGGCTTCGTACTGCTCATCGGTGGGTTCGATTTTCAGATCTTCTGCGAGTTTTTCCAGGACAAAGTGCTCTAGGAGGGCTCCCCGGGTGAGTTCTTCGATGTTCCGGCGCATCGAGTTGACCACGGTACGGATTTGGTCGTCGGAAAAGCCGTTGCGTCGCATTTCTAAAACGCGGCGTTGGAGTTCGCGTTCGGCTTGGCGTCGAACCATTCCGGTTGGCAGTTCCCAGTCGGCACCGACGGTCAATTCCTTGGTGATCTGGTCGCGTAGAAGTTGGTTTTGGTGGTATTCGCTCTGACGGGTCAGTTCGCTTCGGACGAAATCTCGCAACTCCTCGGTATCGTCAAAACCCAAGGAAGAAAGCTGGGTGCTGTTGAGCGCCTCGACGTTCACCCGGCGGATCTCAACGACCTTGAAGGTCGCATCGACTTCCTGGCCTCGCAAGGCTTCGTTGAGCGAAGTTTCCATGATCTTGACTTTGGTCGAGATTCGGTCGCCCTCTTTGGAACCGGTCATCAGTTCGCCGAAGTTTTCGATGATGCAGTCGGCAAGGCTCAATTCGGCGCGAAGAATCACCAGCGATTCCTCGAATCCGCTGATCCGACGGCCGCCCTGAGAGAATTCCCCATCGAGAATCAGACGATCACCAAGTTGAGCTTCGCCATCCCAGGGTTCTCCCGGGGTGATCCGATCGAGAGTGCGAACCAATTGGGTTTCAACCTCTTGGTCGGTCAAGGTGAACTCTGTCTTGGTCAGTTTGAGTCCTTCCCACTTGGGCGACTGAAACTCCGGACGAACTTCAATCTTAAACTCGAACGTAAAGTCTCCCGAATCCGGGAGCTTGACGGCCCCGTAGTCCATATCGGGTTCGGCAATCGCTGAGATGTCTCCACCTTCGGTAATCTGTTGGAGACTGTCCATGACCAAACTGCTTTTGACTTGGTCTGCAACGGTCTTCTTAAACCGCGACTCAAGAAGCTTCCGGGGAATCTTCCCTTGGCGAAATCCTGGCAAATCCGCCCGAGGTGCGATCTCGCTGTAGGCTTCGCGGAAGTAGCGGTCGATCTCTGCACGAGGCACCGTCACGACGATGTGCCGCTGACAAGCCGCGGTTTGATCGATCTTGACCTTGAAATCTAACTTGCCCTTGGCCTCGGTATCGACTGCTGACATTCGTAACTCGCAAAGCGAAATAAGGTAGTGAAGACAGAATAAAAAAAGGGTTTCTTTCAGGCATCCAAGAGCGGGTGATGGGATTCGAACCCACGACAACAACGTTGGCAACGTTGTGCTCTACCAACTGAGCTACACCCGCACGCACTAAGCCTGATCAAAACCCTTAGGTCTTATTTTTGAGCCGAAACGCTGAACCGGAAGTGCCTCTGGGCCCATCCGAACAACTCTCAACTCCCTTGAAATTAACCGAAACCGGGATTCGGATCAAGCCTACTTTGGCTTTCGGGCATTTTTCTCTCGATCCGATGCGCACGGGCCGATTCGCCCGGGACGATTCGCCCGGGACGATACGCCCGGGACGATACGCACGGGACGATACGCACGGGCCGATTCGCACGGGCCGATTCGCACGGGCCGATTCGCACGGGCCGATTCGCACGGGCCGATTCGCACGGGCCGATTCGCACGGGCCGCTCCCGGTCCAGTTTTTGAGGCCAGTTTTTGAGGCCAGTTTTTCAGGCCAGTTTTTCATTCAAGCTTGGCTGGACGCCCAGGTCCGATTTTTGCTACGACTCAGGCTGTGTCCAGCTTTTAACAAAGCCTTTCGATAAGGAGCTCCCACCATGCGTTCTTGTCCTAGATTTTTCAGCTTGTCGATGAGCAAGTGTATCCAGACGAAAATTGGGCTCATGGGCCGCTCGTGTCTGTTGCTCTTTCTGATCTCAAATCTGCAAATCTCTACGGAAAGCCTCTGGGCACAGGCTCCCGTAGACTCCGCTCTGCGGCAGGCGACCTCCCATCAATCGCCCGAATCGGCTGGCCAAGTCGCCTCGGTCTTGGAGTCCGAGCCGGAGTGGCTCGAATGGATCGCTTCGAAAAACTCGAAATCCAATCCTAAATCTGCCTGGAATTCCTGGTGGCCTAGCGGCTCAAAAACCAAAACCTCTCGGCCCGTTCGCAGTTATGAAACGAACAAGAAAACCCTGACGCAGCGGTTGTCTATGTCCAGCAAGCGGATGTGGAACAAAACCACAGAATGGCTCGATCCTTATCCAGATCCGAAACCTCCCTCGGAGTCGAATTCGAAGAAGTCCAGTTGGTTCTCCTCTTGGGGGAACGCCTGGGGCAGCGAACCCAAAAAACAAAGCCAATCGGTCTCGGACTTCATCGGACAAGAGCACCCCCGCTAACGGTCTGTCCGACCGGTTTACGCACGTTGCGTCAGGCAAAACGCTCTTGGAGCGAAAGAACTTCGACGACCTTGTTGCGGCTAGCCTGCATGGCCTCTACGGCGACTCGACCGGCCGATAGGGTGGTGATGCAAGGCACGCCGTACTGCACCGAAGCGGCCCGAATGCGACCCTCGTCGGTCCTGGCTCCCTTGCCATTCGGGGTATTGATGATCAAGCTCACATCGTCGTTCTTAAGATAGTCGATCAGATTCGGGTTCCCCTCGGCGAGTTTCTTGATCCGCGTCACTGGGATCCCCGCTTTCTCGATCTCCAATGCCGTCCCGGTCGTGGCCAAGAGTTTGTATCCCATATCGTGCAACTGCTTGGCCAAACAATCGATGCCTTGGCGCTGCCTAGAGGCGATGCTCAGGAAGACATTTCCCTCGGTCGGTAAGACGGTTCCGGCCGCGATTTGGCTTTTGGTAAAGGCGATTGCGAAATCGTCGCTGATGCCCATGACCTCGCCCGTCGAACGCATCTCCGGGCCCAAAACGATATCGACCCCAGCGAATTTTCGGAAAGGGAAGACGGCTTCCTTGACCGATATGCTTCGCGGTATCGGCTCGGATTCGATCCCGAGTTCCTTGAGCTTCTTGCCGACCATCACCTTGGTGGCAATATTGGCTACCGGCACCCCGGTGGCCTTGGCGACAAACGGCACCGTTCGGCTCGCACGAGGATTGACCTCGAGCACGTAGACATGCTGCTGGCCATCGTCCTCTTTCTTGATGGCGAACTGGACGTTCATGAGTCCTACGACGCGAAGTCGCTGGGCCATGGCTCGCGTCGCGCGTCGGATCTCCGTAAGCACGTCTTGGCCAAGGGTAAACGAAGGAATGACGCAAGCCGAATCGCCCGAATGAACACCCGCCTCTTCGATATGCTCCATGATCCCCATGATGACCACATCGTCGCCATCGGAGACGGCGTCGACGTCGACCTCGATGGCGTCTTCGAGAAACCTGTCGATGAGCACCGGTTGGCCTTGGGCCACCACGAACGCCTCAGCGACGAACCGATCGAATTGCGAGTGGTCGTAGCAGATCTCCATGGCTCGTCCTCCGAGCACAAAGCTCGGGCGCACAAGGCACGGATAACCAATCTTTTGCACCTCGGCTCGGGCCTGCTCCATCGTCCTAGCGATTCCATTGGCAGGTTGCTTGAGGTTCAACTCGACGATCAGCTTTTGGAACTTCTCGCGATCCTCGGCATCCTCGATCGTCTCGACACTCGTTCCAACAATCGGTACCCCGGCATCGGCGAGAGCTCGGGCCAGGTTCAGCGGGGTTTGTCCGCCGAATTGCACGATCACTCCGTCGGGTTGCATTCGGTCGTAGATGTTCAATACATCTTCGGTCGTCAAGGGTTCGAAAAACAGTAGATCGCTCGTGTCGTAGTCGGTGCTGACGGTCTCGGGATTGCTGTTGACCATGATCGACTCGATGCCGATCTCGCGGAGCGCGTAACTCGCATGGCAACAGCAGTAATCGAATTCGATCCCCTGGCCGATCCGATTCGGACCACCCCCGAGGATCATCACCCGCTTCTTGCCACTCTCCTTCGGCGGTGTTTCGTCTTCGGTCTCGTAACTGCTGTAGTAGTAAGGAGTGTAGGCCTCGAATTCTGCGGCGCATGTATCGACGGACTTGTAAGTCGCTCGGATTCCGCGGGCAATCCTCCAGGATCGTACCTCTTGGTCGTCGCTTCCGAGCAATGTCGCCAACTGGCGATCGGAAAAACCGGCCTGCTTGGCCCTCCGCATCTGCTCGACTTGCAACTGGCTCAAACTGCCGATCTCTCGCAATTGGTTCTCCATCTGGACGATCTGATGGAGCTGGTCCAAGAACCATGGGTCGATGGCCGTGATCGTGTGGATCTCTTGCAGGCTCATTCCACTGAGTATCGCATAGCGCAGATACCAGACGCGATCCGCATTGGGTCTGGATAACTTGCTTCGGATCTCTTCGTCATCAGGCCGGCGGTCGGTATACCAAAGGTCTTTGCTGTCGGCCCCGAACCCAAAGGCTCCAACCTCAAGCCCTCGTAAAGCTTTCTGAAAGGACTCTTTGAATGTCCTGCCGATGGCCATCGTCTCGCCGACGCTTTTCATCTGCGTCGTCAAGGTCGAATCGGCTTCGGGGAATTTCTCGAAAGCAAATCTCGGGATCTTGGTGACCACATAGTCGATCGTCGGCTCAAAACAAGCTTGGGTTTTTTGAGTGATGTCGTTCTTGAGCTCCCAAAGGCGGTAGCCCACGGCCAGCTTCGCAGCGATCTTGGCAATCGGAAATCCGGTGGCTTTGCTGGCCAAAGCGCTCGATCGACTGACCCGGGGGTTCATCTCGATGACGATCATCCGACCCGTTTGCGGATGAATCGCAAACTGGATATTCGAACCCCCTGTCTCGACTCCGATTTCGCGAATAATCGCCAAGCTTGCGTCTCGCATGCGTTGGTATTCTTTGTCGGTCAAGGTTTGGGCAGGAGCCACGGTGATCGAATCGCCAGTGTGGACCCCCATGGGATCGAAGTTTTCGATCGAACAGATGATCACGACGTTGTCCTCCACGTCGCGCATCACCTCCATCTCGTACTCCTTCCAACCGATGATCGATTCCTCGATCAGGACCTCGGTAATGGGCGAAAGAGTCAGTCCGTTTTGGACCAGTGAGTCAAACTCGTTGCGGTTGTAAGCGATCGCCGATCCACTTCCACCCATGGTGAAACTCGGTCGCACCACACACGGTAACCCGACGTCGGCAAGCGCCTCGCGGCCCTCGGCGATCGTATGGACCACGTGACCTCGGCATACCTCCATCCCGATCTTCTCCATGGCCAGTTTGAAAGCATCGCGCGCCTCGGCCTTGTGAATCACCTCGGGATTCGCACCGATCATCTCGCATTGGAATTTCTCAAGCACCCCATGCTTGGCCAATTCCATCGCGATATTCAACGCCGTCTGGCCACCGAGAGTCGGCAAAATCGCATCGGGTCGCTCCCGCTCGATGACCTTGGCCACGAATTCCCACGTCAGAGGCTCGATGTAGGTCCGGTTGGCCAACGCCGGGTCGGTCATGATCGTCGCCGGATTGCTGTTGACTAGCACGACCTCAAAACCCTCCTCGCGAAGGGCTTTGCAAGCCTGGGTCCCCGAATAGTCAAACTCGCAAGCTTGGCCAATGACAATGG
>Ga0315906_10006314_pt1 | contig 14692 bp, 16 predicted proteins | sample LakEriMetagenome_4_FD_203526 | JGI IMG/M metagenome (GOLD analysis project Ga0315906, IMG submission 203526) | Freshwater fungal communities from buoy surface, Lake Erie, Ohio, United States - Buoy 2 MA122 | ecosystem: Environmental > Aquatic > Freshwater > Lake > Lake biofilm | place: USA...
TCCTCGCATCATTACCAGTTGGTGAAAAGGTTGGAATCGCTTTTTCTGGCGGTCTCGATACATCAGTGGCCGTTGCCTGGATGCGCGAAAAAGGCGCTGTTCCTTGCACCTACACCGCAGATCTTGGTCAATATGACGAGCCAGATATTGATTCAGTTCCTGGTCGCGCAAAGGAATACGGCGCAGAGATTTCACGCTTAGTTGATTGCAAAAACGCGCTAGTCGAAGAAGGTCTTGCAGCTATCGCTTGCGGTGCTTTCCATATTCGTTCAGGTGGAAAGCAATACTTCAACACAACGCCACTTGGTCGGGCAGTCACCGGAACAATGTTGGTTCGTGCCATGCACCAGGATTCAGTTGAAATTTGGGGCGATGGTTCTACTTATAAAGGTAATGACATTGAACGTTTTTACCGTTACGGACTTCTAGCAAATCCAAACCTGCGAATCTACAAGCCTTGGCTTGATCAAGATTTCGTCACCGAACTAGGTGGACGTAAGGAAATGTCTGAATGGTTAGTTGCACATGGACTTCCATACCGCGACAGCACCGAAAAGGCTTACTCGACTGATGCAAACATCTTGGGTGCTACACATGAAGCAAAGAGCCTTGAAAACTTAGACACTTCTGTTGAATTAGTTCAGCCAATCATGGGCGTTCGATTCTGGGATCCAGCAGTAAAAATTGAAACCGAAGATGTGAAAATTACCTTTAACCAAGGTCGCCCCGTATCAGTTAACGGCAAGACATTTGATGACATTGTTGATTTAATGAAGGAAGCCAACGCAGTTGGTGGACGCCATGGGCTTGGAATGGCTGATCAGATTGAAAATAGAATCATTGAAGCAAAGAGTCGTGGAATTTATGAAGCACCAGGAATGGCGCTGCTCTTTATTGCATACGAGCGTTTAATAAGTGCAATCCATAACGAGGACACAATTGCTAATTACCACGCAGAAGGTCGCCGTCTAGGTCGACTTTTGTATGAAGGTCGTTGGTTTGATCCTCAAGCTTTGATGCTTCGCGAATCACTGATGCGTTGGGTTGCATCTGCAGTTACTGGTGAAGTAACTATTCGCATGCGTCGCGGAGATGATTATTCGATCATCAACACAACAGGTCCAGGACTTAGTTATCACCCTGAAAAACTTTCAATGGAGCGCACCGAAAACGCTGCCTTTGGCCCAGTAGATCGCATTGGACAACTCACTATGCGCAACCTTGATATTGCCGATACCCGTGCCAAGTTGGAGCTTTATCGTTCCCAGGGCCAGATCGGTGATGGAGAATTTAAACTAATCGGCGAAATCGAATAACAAGGAGAACCATGCCAAAGAAAACCCTATTGAAAGTATTTGCGGTTCTTGCCGTGTTAGCAATTGGTTTTGCATCATTCACAACACTCGGAGGAGATGACACAGTGTCAGGATCAGCAGCAGGACTTCCAGCGGTAACAGGTAACGCAGGCGAAGCGCCAACAATTACACCTCCAACAGGTGCGGCACCAACAACTTTGCAAACACAAGACATCATTGTTGGAACAGGTACAGAGATTCTTCCAACTTCAACGTTGACAGTTCATTACACATTGATGACTTGGTCTAACGGCGCGCTAATTGAATCTTCATGGTCAGGCGGACAGCCAGCAACATTCCCACTTTCTGGTGTAATCGCTGGATGGCAAGAAGGTTTGCCTGGGGCAAAGGTTGGCGGACGTCGTCTCTTGGTTATCCCAGCAGATAAGGGATACGGTCCAAATGGTTCAGGCCCAATCGGACCAAATGAGACCTTGATCTTCGTTGTAGACATCATCGCAGTTTCATAATTAGCCTTAAACAAAACCCCATCGGCCAATTTGGCTGGTGGGGTTTTGCTTTGACAGAAATAACCTAGCGTTCACCTTGTATTAACCAAGAAATGAGTAACCTCATCTCATGAAGAAACTTCTAGCTGAGTACCTAGGTACCACCCTTTTGGTAGCAATTGTTGTTGGCTCCGGAATCATGGCTACAGATCTGACTAAGGATGTTGGCCTACAACTGCTGATTAACACCACCGCGACAGTCTTTGGCTTGGCAGTTTTGATTTTGATCCTTGCTCCAATTAGCGGCGCGCACTTTAATCCAGTCGTAACTTTGGTCGATCTCATTCAAGGCAAAAGCTCAGTTCTTCAATTCATTCAATATGCAATCGCTCAAATTCTAGGCGCGATTTCAGGTGCCTTACTTGCAAATGCCATGTTTGATCATGCGATTGTGGAAACAGCAACAAAACTTCGTTCCGGAAGCAATCTGTACTTGGCTGAGATCGTTGCCACCGCTGGGTTAATCCTTGTTATCAACCTTCTTGTTACTCAAAAGAATTTAACTGTCATCCCTGTAGCCGTAGCTGCCTGGATCGGAAGTGCTTACTTCTTTACTAGTTCCACATCTTTTGCAAACCCTGCAGTAACAATTGGACGAACCTTTAGTGACTCTTTTGCTGGAATTGCTCCTGAATGTGCTCCTCAATTTATTGCCGCCCAAATTCTCGGTGCCCTCATTGGTCTGGGATTAGTGAAAGTGCTGACACATGACAAATAAACCAACCGTTCTTTTTGTCTGCGTTCATAACGCTGGCCGTTCACAGATGGCGGCAGGGTTTATGCGTGAGCTTGGGCAAGGTCGAGTAGAAGTTTTGTCGGCAGGAAGTGCCCCAAAAGATTCAATTAACCCAATTGCAGTAGAAGCAATGGCTGAAGTTGGAATCGACATAGCCAACAACACTCCAAAAGTTTTGACAACAGAAGCAGTTGAAGAATCTGATGCAGTAATCACAATGGGTTGCGGGGATGTTTGTCCGTTCTACCCAGGAAAGCGTTACGAAGATTGGGTTTTGGACGATCCCGCAGGACAAGGGATTGAATCTGTTCGCGTAATCCGCGATGAGATTAAAGGCCGAGTAGAAGCTCTGCTAGCTGAATTACTTGGCTAGAACTGCTACCGCAATCTTTAAATCCTTTTCAAAAACCATCAACTGAGGGCCATCCAAGGTTTGCGTCAAGGTTGCCTTGATATTTGCATCGATTAATTTCTGCAAACTCATTTGGGCTTCGATGTAGTTGCCAGGAGTTTGCAAAGGCTTGAGCAAACCATATTCATCTTTCTTTCCAGCTTTAATGGGCGTGATAATCAATCTCTTATTGGAAGAAAATCCCCATTTAAGAACCAAAATCAATAGCGCAAGACCCACAAACCCTCCAAAGGATTGCAGAAATAGTCCGTTGTTGATTCCACCCAGCATTTGAGAATTCTACTTAAACAAGACGTAAGTCACACCTTTTCAAGATGCGGAGCAATTTGTCTCCCTCTACGGTTTCATACAATAAATCGATAACAAACGGAGAATTCATGAAAAAGCTCGCAGCTATAACTACAGTCCTGCTCTTAATCCTCGGTGCTCAACCAGCTAATGCAGCCGTAAAGGTGAAGGTAGCTAACTCAAGCAAGATCTCAACAAAGACTGGACTGGTGTCTATTTCCGTCACTGGTCTGCCAAAAGAGCACGGAATTTACATTTCCCAGTGCATGGGGATCGAAAAGGAAACAAACGAGCCATCTGCGTGCAACCCTGCAAAAGCTTCAAAGTTGTGGGTTTCAAATGTAGCTGCAGATCAAAAAATGGGAGCTAAGCCAGGAACAGGAAAGCTTTCAATCAAGGTAGATAAGTATTTCAAAGATGGGGATTGCATTCACACAAAGTGCATTATTTATGTAACAAATGATCACAATGCGAAGGACAAGACCGCAACACAAGCAATTCCATTCAAATTTGGTGGAATAAATCTCTTTTAACTTTTAGTAGAACTTAATTAATTCCTTCATCAAAGCTATTTCTTTTTCTTGGGCTTCAATAATCGCAGCAGCCAAGGCAGCAACTTCTTTGTTTGTTGAGCCAGTTACTTTCTGAGCCATTTTGATCGCGCCTTCGTGATGCATGATCATTCCTTCGAGAAATAAACGATCAAATGCGGCACCCTCAGAATCGCGAAGTTGTTGGATTTGTTCATCGCTGAGCATTCCATCCATCATGTGTCCCATATGAGTAGAGGTACGCACACCTTCCCAAGCACTCATTTGTTCGATTTCAGGTGCTTGTGCCGCCTTGATGTCTCTGGCTAGTGCAAGAACTTCATCACTTGTTGAATTCGTTAGTGCAATATCTGACATCAAAACTGCTTGCTCGTGATGAGGAATCATCTCTTCAGCAAAGTTAAGATCCTCGGCACTAAAGAGTGAGTTCGCTTTAGGCGTGGTTGCACAACCTGAAATTAAAAGAGCGGAAATGATGAGCAAAAGTAATTTCTTCATGTCAGGACCTTATCTTTGTATTAACCGATAGTTGCTACGCCACGGCTGACTTTAATTGGTATTGGTGCAAGCGCAGTTGTGGCTGGCCCTAAGACTAAATCTCCATCAGCTTCAAACTCTGAATTATGAGCGTTACACAGCCATCCACTTTCAGTTCTGGACACTGTGATTCCCTGGTGTGGACAGCGAAGGTTGAAAGCTGTGTATTTATTTGTTCCGACTCGTGCAATTCCAACAGGTACACCTTTAATAGAACCAATCCGCATCGCTCCACCAACTGCAGAAAGCGCTGGCAAATTTTTCAGCGTTACTGACAATTTGCCATTAGGAAGCTTCTTTACCGCAGCATTTGCTGCAGCAGGAACTTCACTTCCACCTAATGCGATAACTGCACATGCTCCTGCAAAAAGAGTGCGACGCGAGATTGGTTCCATCTGTGGTCCTTACTTCAATTTGGTGTAAAGAGTTACGTCAGCAGTTCCAAAGGCCAAGCCATCTGGCAATGAACCAGCTGGCAAACCTAAGACTGATGCGATAGTTGCAGCAACTCCTGGAGCAAGCACCAATGTGGTACCTGTGTAGGCAGTTGTGCGCTGCTTAATCTTCTTATCATTTGTGACCTTTGGCTTTGCTGTTGACGCGTTAGTGATTGTCAAAATATCCACCTTCGCATCTCCTGCCTGCGGAACTATTGCCGAAACAACACCTTTGGCTAGATCAATTACTGGATTTTTAAGTGTGAGGTATTGGTTGTTTGCTGTGTTAAAGAAAATGATGTTGCTTCCAACATGTTGAACCCCAGCCTTGTTTGCAGTTATCGGAATATGGAATACAACCTGACTAGTTGCTGCACTCACGTTCTCGCCAATGACAGCAGATGTTGCCCCACCTTGAACATAGAGAATTACTCCTGCAGCTTCAAGAGTTGATGCAACTCCTGCAGCAGTTTTCATGTGGGTCATGCTTTGACCTGGCTTTGCAGCATCAGCAACTGCTGCACCTGAACTGCCGATCAAAAGTAAAGATGACATGGCAATAGCGGTGATCATTCGTAGCTTCATAACTCTCCTTATGAATCAAATAGATTTGCTTAACGGTAAATGCACCAAGGGGTTCCGGCAACTTTAAATAATGATCAGTTGAGCGTAAGGAAGAATTCACAGTGTTATCTCAGCACCCAACTGAGCATGATTTCGAGCTGTTCGCGACCCACCTGCCTTCGCCGCAATGGGGAATCTCAGTTAACTCTTGAAAAGTCCTTGTAACGTTTTGGATTACCCACCGGTGGTTTTCCAATATCCACGCCAGCTTTCTTGAGCTCCTTTTTAAGTTCTTCGCGGAAAGTGTGGAAATCAACTTCCATCGCATGACGCTGCCCAGGACCGAAATCAAAATGCCGATTCTTTAATTCATAATCAACAGCAGCATGCATGTCGTTGGGACGCTTGTATTTTCCGAGTATTTCAAGGCATGCTAATTTTGCTTGGTAATCAGCTAGCGGCCAGATACACCCGATAGGTTGAAACAAGCCGATGAAATATAGATTCGAAAACTTCTCGTGCATCATTTTCTTGTAGAGAGGTATTTGTGCCAACTCTTTGAAATCAATTAAATTCTCATCGAAGAATGGGAAAACAGTCCAATATCCGGTGGCGGCGCAGACGATATCGAAATCCTTCTTTGTGCCATCAACAAATTCGACGGTAAGCCCGTCCCACGATTTAATCGCCGGCATTGGTTTGATTCGACCATGCCTGATGAAATCCATTAAATCCGAATTAAGGGTTGGGTGGGTATTAAGAGGCAAGGTTGTATTTTCGGGAAGGCCATAGCGACTGTATGGGCCTTGGATCAAACGAACTAACACCTTCAATCCATACTGACGTAATTTCCTAGGAAGCCACTTACTTCTGGCGGCAAAGACATCTCCAGGTTGCCCAAAAATGAATTTCGGGAAGAACCATTGCGGACTTCTCATGGACATATGCACAGTCTTTGTCATACGTGAAGCTTCAACAGAAATATCGCAGGCTGAATTACCTGCACCGATTACTAGTACTTGCTTGTCGCGCCAGCTTTCATCAACGCCTTTAAAATCATGAGAATGCAGGAATTTGCCAGAATAGTTTCCGGGATATGTTGGGTATTTAGGAACATTGTGATGACCATTTGAAACCATTACATAGTCGAAAATTTCTGTTTTTTCACTACCGGTGTTATCGATGAAAGTTATTGACCAAGCCTTTTCACCTAAAGGTTTGGCATCTATGACTGTGTGATCGAATCTAACCTTTTCTAATACGCCAAAATTTTGGGCGTAGGATTCAAAGTAATTTTGGAGTTGAACATGGCTTGGATAATCGGGAAAAGAATCTGGCATTGGAAAGTCTTCAAACTCTGACCAAATTTTTGAACTAATTAGGAAAGTATTTTCATAAACACTTGAATGGCCGGTTTTGGAGTTGAAGACCCAGTTTCCGCCTACTTTGTCATTTTTCTCAAAGACAACGACATCGAGGCCATTCTCAATGCAGTTTTTAGCCGCAGTTATTCCACTCGGCCCAGCGCCAATGACGCAAACTCGGTTTCCCACCCAACAATTATGACCTAACAAAGCCTGGATGTAGTCGGGATTTAGGCGTATTCAAGGTGGGTAGATAGCGCCTGAAAACCTGTAGGACGCTTAGGAGGCTAGAGCGGAATTGCGCTTTCAGATCCCCAAAAGTTTGACCCTCCATTACACTTTTGGGATGCAAACCAAGAGGATTCTGGCTAAGGGCATTCTTTGTGCCTTGGCGATTGCCGTTATTCCGGCAGTAGCAGCCTCTGCCCAAAATATAACTCCAGGTAGCGCCTGCAAAGTTTTGAACCAAAAGATTAGTTCTCAGAATAAGAGTCATACCTGCATTAAGTCAGGAAAGAAGTTGATTTGGAATCAAGGTGTGGTTCAAGTGAAGCCTGCAGTTCCTGTAGCTCCTGCTCCGATAGCAACATCGGCACCGATTTCAACATCTACTTCAGCAGATGCTCCAGCACCTTCATCAGAATTAGAAACACCAACTCCTGGAGCAACCTGTTCAAGAAATAAAAACTCGCTAAAGAATTGTTAGTCAGCTAGAAAACTCGGGCTTACTTTCGTAAGTGGGTGGTGAGGGACTCGAACCCCCGACCCGGTGATTAAGAGTCACCTGCTCTACCAACTGAGCTAACCACCCGAGGCATGCAGGCGCCGGAAACGCTTGAATGCAGGGGGAAACCTATCAGGAACTTGCACCTTGTCGCACATCCCCGACACACACATACTTAGTACATGAGTCTTTTGGAAATCAGGATTGCCCTAGTTCTGGGCCTTCTTGTGGCCGGAATAACTCCCGCGCAGGCTGAATCAGCTACCACCGCGCTCTCTGTGATCGAACAACAGGTTACAAAAGGGCGTGCTGCCAAAACTGGATACACACGTGCCCAATTCGGACAGACATGGGCAGATGTAGATCGCAATGGTTGCGATACCCGCAACGATATTTTGAAGCGCGATTTAACCGGCGAAATTTTCAGGGAAAAAACTCGTGATTGTGTCGTCGAATCCGGAACTTTGATCGATCCATTTTCAGGGGAGACCATCAACTTCGTTCGAGGAAATACCAGCAGCATGGAAGTTCAAATCGACCACGTAGTTGCGCTATCTAATGCCTGGCAAACAGGTGCCTTTAAATTGAGCATCAAAGATAGAACCGCTTTTGCAAATGATCCTATGAACCTATTGGCGGTTAAGGGAAGATTGAATTCACAAAAAGGTGATGGAGATGCGGCAACCTGGTTGCCACCATTAAAGAGTTTTCGTTGTGATTATGTTTCAAGGCAGATCGCTGTAAAGCTTAAATACAAGTTGTGGTTTACCGCGCCAGAGAAAGAAGCAATGATTCGAATTCTGAAAAGCTGTCCAGAAAAGGTTTTACCTAAAAGTTAGTGCCCATCCTTGAAACGCTGGTATGAAGCGTTGATTTCGATTTCTGCTTCATCATGTCCAACCCACTCGCCACCTTGTACAGACTTACCTGGCTCTAGTGTTTTGTAGACTTCAAAGAAGTGCTTAATTTCAGATAATTCATAAGCAGGTACATCATTTAAATCTTGCAGATATGACTTGCGAACATCACCTGCTGCAACACAGAGCAGTTTGTCATCTCCGCCAGCCTCATCAGTCATATTGAGCATGCCGATTACACGACAAGAAACAACGCAACCAGGGAAAGTTGGCTCATCCAACATGATGAGCGCATCTAGTGGATCGCCATCTTGGGACAGCGTGTTCTTAACAAAGCCATAGTCGTAGGGATAACGAGTTGATGTGAAGAGCATGCGATCTAGGCGCACCTCACCGGTGATGTGGTCGATCTCGTACTTGTTACGTGATCCCGCTGGGATTTCAACAACGACGTCGAAAATCATTTCAGTCCGGCTCTCTACTTATTGGTGCAAAGGTTTTCCTACTTTAAAACTTGGGGTGAACGACGGGGCTCGAACCCGCGACATCCCGGACCACAACCGGGTGCTCTACCAGCTGAGCTACGTCCACCATGAGTTGCTAAGTCTACCCGTTGTTAAGCGGTGGTTGGCCCCTCATTTTGTGCTGAGATAAAGACTGCTTGGCGGTAATAAGCCAACTCTGCGATTGAATCTTGGATGTCACCAAGGGCGCGGTGGTTGCCGGTCTTTGCGGGAGCGGCAAAGTAAGCCTTCGGAAACCATCTGCGGGTCAATTCTTTTATTGATGAAACATCAACAGTTCGATAGTGCAGGTATTCATTGAGCAATGGCATGTCGCGTGCAATGAATGAACGATCAACGCTGACAGAGTTTCCGGCCAATGGGGACTTTCCTGGTTGCGTTGATGCACTTTCTAAATATGCAATGACTCGGGCTTCTGCTTCTTGAACCGAGATGCCATTTGGAATTTCAGTGATCAAACCAGAAGTGGTGTGCATCTGAGTCACGAATTCATTCATGCCCGCAAGCTGTTCTGGGGTGGCCTTGATGACTACATCGACACCTTCGCCGATGACATTTAATTCAGAGTCAGTGACAAGGACGGCGATTTCGACCAGGACATCTTTTTCCAAAGAGAGCCCCGTCATTTCGCAGTCGATCCAGATCAGATTGGGTTGTTCATTAGCCATGCGCGCCTGGCAGGAATCGAACCTGCGACAACCCGCTTAGAAGGCGGGTGCTCTATCCGACTGAGCTACAGGCGCCTGTAGGGGTCGAATGCCAAGTCTACCGACATGAACCACTAAGGTTTCATCCCATGGCTGAGTTCATTTATACGATGAAGAAGGCGCGTAAAGCGCACGGTGACAAGGTCATCCTTGATGACGTCACGATCATGTTTTATCCAGGCGCAAAGATCGGCGTCGTGGGACCCAATGGTGCGGGTAAGTCCACCGTCTTGCAGATCATGGCCGGATTGCAGCAACCATCAAATGGAGAGGCATACCTAACTCCTGGTTACACAGTTGGAATTTTGCTGCAGGAACCAGTTCTAGATGAGACCAAGAATGTAATCGATAACGTTAAAGAAGGCGTAGCTGAAACTGTCGCGATGCTTGCGCGCTTTGACGAAATCAGCGCCGAGATGGCAAACCCTGATGCAGATTACGACAAGTTGTTATCTGAAATGGGAGAGCTGCAAGAGCAGCTAGATCACCGCAATGCATGGGAATTAGATTCACAATTAGAACAAGCAATGGATGCACTTCGTTGCCCACCTGCAGATGCAGATGTTTCTGTTTTATCTGGTGGAGAAAAGCGTCGCGTTGCTTTGTGTAAGTTGTTGCTACAAGCTCCAGATCTATTGCTGCTTGATGAGCCTACAAACCACTTGGATGCCGAATCTGTTTTGTGGCTTGAACAGCACCTTAATAAGTATGCCGGCGCAGTTGTTGCGATTACTCACGATAGATATTTCTTGGACAATGTTGCTCAGTGGATTCTTGAACTCGACCGTGGTCGTGCATATCCATATGAAGGAAATTACTCGACTTACCTAGAGACAAAAGCAGCACGTCTTAAGGTTGAAGGTCAGAAAGATGCAAAGCGCGCAAAGCGTTTGGCTGAAGAATTGGATTGGGTTCGCCAAAATGCAAAGGGCCGCCAAGCAAAATCCAAGGCACGTCTTGCGCGTTATGAAGAGATGGCCGCCGAAGCAGACAAGATGCGTAAGTTGGACTTTGAAGAAATTCAGATTCCACCTGGCCCACGTCTGGGAAATGTTGTTATTGAAGTCAATAACTTAACTAAGGGCTTCGGAGATCGCGTACTGATTGAAGATCTCTCATTTACACTGCCCCGCAACGGAATCGTCGGAATTATTGGTCCTAATGGTGCTGGTAAAACAACGCTATTCAAGACTTTAATGGGAATGGAAGAACCAGATTCTGGTTCGGTAAAGATCGGTGAAACTGTAAAGATTTCATATGTTGATCAGAGCCGTGGTGGAATCGATCCTAAGAAGTCATTGTGGGAAGTAGTTTCAGATGGCAACGACTTTATTAAGGTCGGCCAAGTTGAAATGCCTTCACGCGCATATGTTTCATGCTTCGGTTTCAAAGGCCCAGATCAGCAGAAAGCGGCCGGAATCCTTTCAGGTGGAGAACGTAACCGTTTGAACTTAGCGCTAACGCTCAAGCAAGGTGGAAACCTGTTGCTGCTTGATGAGCCAACTAACGACCTTGATGTTGAAACTTTAGGATCACTTGAAAATGCATTGCTTGAATTTCCGGGCTGCGCAGTTGTGATCTCTCACGATCGTTGGTTCCTTGACCGTGTAGCAACACACATCTTGGCTTACGAAGGCGAAGCAAAGTGGTTCTGGTTTGAAGGAAACTTTGAAAGCTATGAAGCAAACAAGATTGAGCGTCTGGGCTCTGAAGCATCTCGCCCTCACCGCATGACATATCGAAAGCTGACACGTTAATGAGATCTCAAAACAAACAGTATGTTCGTTGGGGAGACCTTGATGCTTTTGGTCATGTAAATAATGCAACATATTTGGTCTATGCCCAAGAAGCTCGCTACGCATGGTCAAAAATGCTCGAGATGGTTGTTGCTAGAGCTGAAGTAGATTTTGTCGCACCGATTTACACAGGCGACTTTTATCTTGATATCGAAATCTGGGTAAATAAAATTGGAAACTCATCTTTTGGTCTCACATATGAGATGAAAAATGGTGATGAATTAGTTGCACGGGTTAAAACAGTTCAAGTAACAGTCTCTATGGAAACAAAGAAATCTCGGCCCATCAATGATGCTGAGCGAGAGTTCCTGACTCAATATCTCGAAACGGAGTAGTAAAGATGGCACAGCTAGCATCACGTGAAGAGCGTCCTTGGTGGAGAGATGCCGTTACCTACCAAATTTATCCACGTTCATTTGCTGACTCAAATGGTGATGGCATCGGTGATGTCGAAGGTATCCGTTCACGTCTTCCATACTTAAAGTCATTAGGAATTGATGCAATTTGGATTTCTCCTTGGTATCCATCTCCGCAGCATGATCATGGATATGACGTTTCTGATTACATGGACATCGAACCTGCGTACGGAACTTTGGCACAAGCAGAACAGCTGATTAAAGAAGCACATGATTTTGGAATTAAATTAATCGTAGATATTGTTCCTAATCACACTTCAAGTGATCACAAATGGTTTCAGGAAGCGCTAGCCGCAAAGCCAGGTTCAAAGGAACGTGATCGCTATATGTTCCGTGATGGAAAAGGTGAAAACGGCGATCTTCCACCTAACAACTGGGAAGCAGTATTTGGCGGACCAGCATGGCATCGCATTACCGAAGCTGATGGCACACCGGGGCAGTGGTACTTACACCTCTTTGCAGTTGAACAACCTGATCTCAATTGGGAAAACCAAGAAGTTAAAGATCACCTAGAAGATGTTTTGAAGTTTTGGCTAGATCGCGGTGTTGATGGTTTCCGTATCGATGTTGCGCACGGAATGGTGAAGGAAGCTGGCTTGCCAGATATTCGCATTGATCCAACTGCAACGATGCTTGGCACAGAACACAAACCTTTCTGGGATCAAGAAGGCGTGCATGACATTTACCGTTCATGGCGCAAGATTTTTGATTCATATCCAGGTGATCGCATGGCAGTTGCTGAAGCATGGGTAAGTCCAGCTTCTCGCATCGCTCGATATGTTCGCGCAGATGAACTTCAGAACTCATTTAACTTTGAAATGCTCACAACTCTGTGGGATGCCGCCGAAATTAAGAAGAAGATTGATAACTCAATCGAGGCGTTAGCAGAAGTTGGCGCACCTACATCATGGGTGTTTAACAATCACGATGTTGTGCGTTCAGTTGACCGTTTAGATCTTGGGCTCACTAATCACGGTGACACAACTTTGTCTCGTCAAGGTGATGCCTCAAAGCTCAACATTGCTCGCGGAACTTTGCGTGCACGAAGTGCAACTTTGATGACACTGGCATTGCCTGGTGGAACTTATCTGTATCAAGGTGAAGAACTTGCTTTGCCAGAAGTTCGCGATTTACCTGAAGATCGTTTAACCGATCCTCGCTGGAAGATGAGTGGATTCCAAGATCGTGGTCGTGATGGTTGTCGTGTTCCTTTGCCTTGGTCATCTGATCCAAAGGGTGGATTTGGTTTTTCAACTAATGATTCATTAACACTTAATGAAACCTGGTTGCCACAATCACCTTGGATGGGCAAGTACGCAGTTGATACGCAAGATGGCGTTGAAGGTTCGACACTGACTATGTATCGCCAAGCACTTGCCATCCGTAAAGCTGAAGCAGGTCTAGGTGATGGCCCAATGGAATGGATCGAAGCAGGTAAAGATGTTGTTGCCTTCGAACGTCCTGGAGATTTTGCGTGCTACATCAACTTCGGTGCACCAATTCAACTGCCAAGCAATAGCCAGATACTTGTTGCAAGTGGTCCGGTAACAGGACACACCTTGCCAACGGATACCGCTGTTTGGGTGCGATTGATTCCTTAATGCCAAATTCAGCGCTTCAACATAGAACCGTAAGGACTCTTGCAAGCGCGCAAGTTTTAAGTGGTGTTGGTGTTGCCGGAACTGTTGCAGCTGGCTCACTTCTTGTTTCATCGATTACTGATTCAGAAACTTTGGCCGGGCTCGCGCAAACAAGTGCGGTTCTCGGCGCTGCAGCTTTAGCTTTACCACTTGCGCGATTAACTGCTCGAGGCGGGCGCAGATTGGCATTATCAGTTGGTTACACCGCTGGTGCGATTGGTTCGGTCTTTGCAATTTTAGGCGGTGCGCAGAGCAATATCTTTTTGATGTTGCTTGGAACCTTCATGGTTGGAGCTGCATCGGCAGCAGGCTATCAAGCACGTTTTGCTGCAATTGATTTAGCAACTGATCAAACCCGTGCAAAACAATTGTCATTTGTTGTTTGGGGTTCAACAATCGGTGCAGTAACCGGTCCAAACCTGATGCAGCCGGCAGGCAACTTGGCCGAAAACTTTGGCTTGCCGCGGTTAGTTGGACCATATTTGATCTCTGCGATGACTTTGGCATTAGCAACCATTGTGATTGCAATGTTTCTTCGACCAGATCCTTACTTAGTTGCCAATAAAGAGTCAGTAACCAAACTAGAAAAAGGTGACACAAAGAAAGCGCTGAAGCACATTCGCAATAATCCCAAAGCACTTTTTGCGATTCTTTCAATTGCAATTGGCCACGTTGCCATGGTGTCAGTCATGGTGATGACACCGGTCCATATGGCACATGTTGATGTGACTCTTACGATCATTGGTTTGGTAATCAGTATTCACGTTTTGGGTATGTACGCATTTTCTCCAGTTGTTGGAGCACTGAGTGATCGCTTAGGCCGCGTTCGAGTAATTCAAATAGGCTTAATTACTCTCTTACTTTCAACAGTGGTGTCTGGCTTTGCCCGTGCAGATGATGCTTACACACTTGGCGTTGGCTTATTTTTACTAGGGCTCGGGTGGTCGTGCACTCTTATCGCAGGCTCTGCGCTTTTATCTGAAAGCGTTGATTCTGCGTTTAAGGCTTCATCTCAAGGTGCAAGTGATTTAGTAATGAACTTGTCTGGTGCAGCAGGTGGCGCACTAGCAGGAGTAATCATTGGAACTCTTAGCTACGGATGGCTTTGTTTCTTTGCTGCCGTACCAGTGCTGGCACTAGGCCTGCGTTCTCTTAAACTCCGCTAGCCTTTATCCATGAGTACCTTTTATGAACAAGTAGGCGGAGAAAAGTTCTTTGCAGATCTTGTTTCGCAGTTCTATGCAGTTGTTGCAACTGATCCGATCCTGCGTCCTA
>Ga0315906_10006318_pt1 | contig 14686 bp, 14 predicted proteins | sample LakEriMetagenome_4_FD_203526 | JGI IMG/M metagenome (GOLD analysis project Ga0315906, IMG submission 203526) | Freshwater fungal communities from buoy surface, Lake Erie, Ohio, United States - Buoy 2 MA122 | ecosystem: Environmental > Aquatic > Freshwater > Lake > Lake biofilm | place: USA...
CGCAGCTTCGCAACGATCTCCTCGGGACGGTGCTTCTTCCGTCGTCTCGTCGTCATCGAAAGTCTCCTTGCCCAATGGGCAGTAGACCTTCATATCGCCTGGATCAGGATTTCCAAGGCAGGCCAGAGGGACAGCCTGCCCTTGAACTCCGCGAGCGTTTTGGCGGAGGCGGCTTCGAGCGTGGTCAGGCCAGTGAGGGAGAGTTCGCGGCCCTTGAACTCGGCGAGTGCCTTGGCAATAGCGAGGTCGATGGCGGGAACGCGGGACAAGTCGCCTCTCGTAACCACTGCCCATGCCACTGTGCTCTCGGGCGATAGCGGATGCGTCGCAAGAAACCTCTTTTGCACTTTCTCGCTCACGACAACATCTCCGTCATACGCCGCAAACGAGGTGGCTGTGTCCACGCCCAGACTGCTCAACCCCGTTAGCAGGATCGCATTTCCTTTAAACCGCGCAAGTTCCTCGGCGGTCTTGGGATTGAGCGTGGTTAGGCCTTGCAACGGAAGGCCGTCTGACCACCACCACCCGATTTCTTCATCGGTTTCAAACTCCACCTCCACCCCCGGAAACTCCTCCGCCAGTTTCCGTGCCTGCTCCGGCGTCAGGCTTTCGATCTTGTTCGTGTCCTGGGGCAACTCGTCGGCATGCGCGGGAGTGAAGCCGAATGGAAAGCCGGACACGAGGAGGGCGACCAGAAGCAGCGAAAAACGGGCGAGCTGGGTCATGGCGGGCCTCGATGCGATAGGCGCAGGCAGGCAGGCAGGCAGGCAGGGTGAGGGGTGCTAGTAGCCGCCCCGAAGTCTACCCCTGCCCCCCATGCCCGGTGAACGCCGCCTACCAGCGCCCGGAACGCTCAATTCACCCCCGGCTCCCGCACGACTCTCCGCACCCGACCGCTACTCACCCCTTCCGTCCGAGAATACAAACCCGCACGGTCAGCCGAAAAACATCTTCCCGAGGCCCACTGGCATAACACCTCGATCTTGTCGCCCGCAGTGACAGCCACGGGTACGAAGTTCTGCGCGGCCTGAACGAGCGGCACGTCCAAGAGCGACGCACGTGGGTCGGCATGGGTGCGGAGGTTGGACGGCAGGGCATCAAGAGGGCTGCCGACGGAATCACATCGAGGCTGGTCGGCATCTATTCGGCCGCTTGGACGCCGCTCTTCTGCTTCTGCCGATCTTCCAGCCACTCCGGGATCACGAAGTCCTCGGTAGCGCTGCCATCGGGTTCGGGAATGATATCGAGCGTCTCGATGAGCGGAATCTCGACGTCTCTCTTTCCTATCAGCGCCGTGAGCGTCTTGGGGGAGATTTTCTTGAGGCTGGGGAGTGAGAGCGGGCCTTTGCGAGTGGCGAGGGCTTGGGCGACAGCGACGGAGTCGGCGGTGTCGAGGCCGGTAAGATTTGGGAGGCGGCCGTCCCATTTTGCGGCAGTAGTCAACGCCCTTGCCGTGTCGGCAGAGAGCATGGCCAGTTGCGGAAGACGGCCATTCCACGCTTTCGATCCCGCGAGAGCCTTGGCCGCGTCGGCAGAGAGCGCGGTCAGGCCCACGAGGGATAGATTGTGTCCCTTGTGTTGGGATAACGACTTGATCGACTCGTCAGAGAGGGTCGTCAGGCCGCCGAGGGATAGATCGCCCTTGTGCTGCGCCAACGCTTGGGCCGATTCGGTCGTTAGCGTGGTGAGGCCGTTGAGGGACAGCGAGCGGCCCAAGTGCTGCGCTAGCGCCTTGGCTGTATCGACAGGCAGCGTCGTCAGGCCATCGAGTTCCAGATTCTCGCCATGATGCTGCGACAACAACTGTGCTATTTCGTCGGAGAGCGTCGTCAGGCCGTTGAGGTGCACATTGTGCCCTTGGTACGCCAACTTGGTTGCCAGCTCTCCACTCGTGAGCGCGGTCAGGCCGTTAAGGTCCAGATAGCCCCGATACTGCGATAACGCCATCGCCGCATTGTCGGAGAGCGACGTCACGCCACGGAGGGGCAGGTATTGTCCACGGTGCTGGGCTAGCGCCTTGGCCGCCTCATCGGAGATCGTGGTCAGGCCGCCGAGTCGCGGGTAGCGTTCGTCGTACACCAACCTTGAAGCTAGTTCCGCACTCGTGAGCGCGGTTAGGGCGTCGAGAAATAGATCACCCTTGTGCTTCGCCAATGCCCTGGCTGCGTCTTCGGAAATAGTGGTCAGCTTGGGCAGGCAAAGCGGGCCATTCTGCTGCGCTAACTTGGTCGCCAAATCGACGTGCGTGAGTATGGTCAGGCCGTTGAGCGACACGCGGCCATTGTGCTCCGCAAGCGCCTTAGCGGCCCCGTCAGAAAGCGTAGACACACTATTTAGGCTCAGGCAGAAGCCCCTGTGCTTCGCTAGTGCCCTGGCCGCTTCGTCAGACACGGTGGTGAGCCCATCCAACACCAGATAATAGCCCTTGTGCTGTGAAAGCACCTTGGCCACGTCGTCAGAGAGCGTTGTAAGACTGCCTAGGAATAGATCGTCCTGGCGCTGCGACAGAATCTTGGCTTGATTGACTGTCAGGCTCTTGGTCGTGCTCGTGTCATGGGGCAACTGATCGGCACAGCCTGCAACGATGCACAGCACCGCCGCACTAAGTACCGTCGCGTTTCGCATTCTGTCTGCCACTCCGTTGGGGAATTTGATCCTACCACCAGCGCCTGCCGTCCTCTGCCAGCCACCCGCCCGCTCCCGGCTGCTCAATTCACCCCCCGGCTCCCGCACGACTCTCCGCACCCGACTGCCAGTCGCTCCCTCCGCCCGCGAATACGCCCCCGCCCGATCCGCCGACAGGCGCCGACCGGAAGCCCTCTGGCATAACCCCTCGATCTTGTCGCCCGCAGTGACAGCCACGGGTACGAAGTTCTGCGCGGCCTGAACAAGCGGCACGTCCAAGAGCGACGCACGTGGGTCGGCATGGGTGCGGAGGTTGGGGACGGCCGCCACTGAGGGAGGACAGGAAGCTCCTCGGCACCGCCAGGTGAGGGTCGCATCCAGCCTGACCAGTCCCGGCTGTCGCTCCTCATGATCCGCCCCGCTCGGCCGCCGCTTGCCGATGTGCCGCTGGCCAACCTATCTTTTCAGATTGCGATTTACCTTATTTTGGTGCGGTTTTACTTGGAGGGCCTGTTGATGAACGTCTTTGGCAAAAAAGGCCGCGAGATCGTCCTCCTTGCTGTCCTATCAAGCCATGCACCGCTCGTCGCTCAAGAAGCAGGATCAGGCCCGACGGCACCAATAACCCAGGCGAAGGGCACTGCTTCCGCACAGGTTCCTTCCTCTGCGGGCGAGGCAGGTTCGACGGAGGAAGAAGACTGGTTCGCATTCGCAAAAACGCGGCCGATTGTCGAGCGACCAAACAACATGGTGGGCGAGGCGATGCTCTTTGACGTCAAGGGTGGCACCTTATTGAGATCGTTGCGTCGATATGGGGACAACCTCCGGCATGTGCGATTCTCACCGGACGGAAAGTTCGCGTTGCTGAGCTTCCACGACACGTGCATCCTGTGGAATCTGGGCAGCGGCGATGTTGCCCGGGAATTCGATCAGGGAGGCATCGCGCAGTTCTCGCCAGACGGATCGACAATCCTGATCTACGGTGAGCGACAGGCGACCCGTCATGAAGTCGCCACCGGAAAAGCAATCGAGACAATCCAGTTGCCCGGAGGCCGAGGTTTCAAGAGCCATTTCACAAAACTCAACGCGCATCTCGCCAACGAGATGCAGCACGATGCATCCGGGACACTTATCTGCAACGCCAATGAATCCAACTACCAGCCGATTGTCGACGCCGCGACGGGCCAGGAGGTTGGACTATGCCCGAGCAGCACACGAGGGTGCCTGGTTTCTGGGGCCACAAAGAAGGTCTTTCAGGGCGGCCCGTTGCACCCCCTCAATGTCGTGCGGGTCTTCGATTTCACCCGGGAGGAAGTCGCACGGTTCGAGATGCCGATTGGCGTGCTCCCAGGCCTTGGTGGCGAACTGAAGGCAGTGACTCGCGATGGAAAACAGTTTCTCTATGCGCGTCCAGCCGAAGCAGGTGGTGAAAATCCAGGACCGAAAGCTCAATATCGCACGAGGCATTATTCAGTTCACGACGCGGCGACGGGAAAAGAACTGAGGGCGTTGGGCGACTTCGATACAAACTATGCTGCGTATTTTTCGCCCGACGCACGCCGTGTCGTCCTGTTGCCGACGTTCGGTCACCACGACGACGACATGCGAGACCCCGAGATTCTTGTGGTCGACGCCATGACCGGGGCCGTGGATCGCCGCATGTATTCAGGGCCTTGGGCGTTGCCGTCGTTGGATTTCGATGCCGACGGCAGCCGTATGCTCGTGGCCGGGGCGATGAATCTCGACTTCTGGCGAAAGTTTGGTGGTTGGCGGCAGTCCGAACAGCAAAACCCCATGCCGCGGAAGGTGGTCGATACGCTGAAGATCCTCAAGGAAGGACAGGCGAAGAATGCCGCTGCTCCGGAAACAGCGCCGACGAGCACTGGACAGTGATACGAATGGGGCGTTGGTGGCGCAAGTGATTCGGGGCAGGCGTGGCCATGGGCGACGGCAACGCCACTGGAGGCTGACGCGATTGCGATGACAAGTCACGTGTCCCAAGACGGCTCGCAGAGTGCCTTGTTCTTGAAGCGAGGCGGTGGGCCGCTCGAATACCTCGCCTGCGGGGGCGACCTCTGGCTAATCGCATTGATCACCCCACGTGAGTCGATCGGGCGAATCTTCACGCTGCTGGCCCGCTCAATTCACCCCCGGCTCCCGCACCAGCCTCCTGACTCGACCGCCACTGCCACCTTCCGACCGCGAGTACACCCCCGCTCGATCAGCCGACAGGCACCGACCGGAAGCCCACTGGCGTAACCCTTCGATCTTGTCGCCCGCGGTCACAGCCACGGGTACGACGTTCTGCACGGCCTGAACGAGTGGCACGTCCAAGAGCGACGCACGTGGGTCGGCATTGGTGCGGAGGTTGGTGCCGCCCCCGAGCGTGGATAGGACGCTCCTCGGCACCTCCACGATCGGGCCGCATCCAGCCTGACCAGTCCCGGCTGTCGCTCCTCATGATTCACCCCGCTCGGCCGCCGCTTGCCGAAGTGCCATTGGCCGACCTATCCTTCGCCTGGCCGCGATTCTCGCCCTGGGCTTCGCGATCGCGGCGGGCACCGACTCGTGGAACGACGCCGCTCTCACCAGCCGAGTACCACAGGCTTAGCTCAAGATGGACCACTCCCCATTGGCTGACCTATCGGTCGGTCGTCTTGCTCCTTGAAAGGGACCCACAATGTTCGCTCTCCCGCGACACAACAGGTTCAGTGTGTCGTCTGTCGTCTCACTTGCCGTGAGCATTTCCGCGGCAGGTGCGGTAGCCATTTCCGTCGCCGATGAACCGAAGCCGGATGCTGCAACGCTGCAGGCCACGGAGAAGGAGGCGCTGCGTGGCGTGCTCACGCGGGAGCAGCAAGCCGCATACACGCCCCAGAAGGTGCTCGACAAACTGCTGGCGGGGAATCGTCGCTTCCTGGCGGACGACCTCACGCAGCGAAACCATTCGCAGCGGATCCGAGAGGCCTACGAAGGGCAGTTTCCCAAGGCGGTGATTCTTTCCTGCCTCGACAGTCGCATTCCCGTGGAGGACGTCTTCGATCTTGGCATCGGCGACATCTTCGTGGCCCGCGTCGCCGGGAACTTCGTCAACGAAGACATCCTCGGCAGCATGGAGTTTGGCTGCCGTGTCGCGGGGGCGAAATTGATCATGGTGATCGGGCACACCAGTTGCGGTGCCGTAAAGGCCGCGATCGACGACGTGAAGCTCGGCAACATCACGCCCATGCTCGCCAAGATTCGGCCGGCCATCGAGAAGGGCAGGCCATTCGACGGCAAGCAGGGGAGCGACAACCCCGCCTATGTGGCCCATGTCTGCCGTGAGAACGTGCGGCTCGCCGTCGAGACCATCCGTGAACGCAGCGAGATCCTCCGCACGATGGAGGCCGAAGGCGCGATCAAGATCGTCGGGGCCTACTACGATCTCCGCTCCGGTGAAGTGACGCTGTTGCCGTGACGCGTGGCGCGGGCCGCGGTATGGCGGGCAACGACTGCCAGGCCTCTCTCGCTAGGGGCGGTCTTCTTCGTCGTGCCGGCATTGGCAGCAGCGCTCCTCGACCTTCCACTCCACGGCCGGCACCTTCCGCTGAACCTCTTTCTTGACGGGCACCCGCCTGGTGATGACCTCCGCGCAGGTCGGCTTCCAGAGCCAGCAGGCCCAGCACCGGCAGTCATCCCGCTGGCACCGTGTTCCGCTGAAGATGCTCGGGCCCGGGATGCAGACCTGCTCGCACCGGTAGCCCCAGCAGACCTTGGTGACCTCCTTTTCGGTCATCCTGCTCACGCAGGTCGGCCGAACGCGGTCGCAGCCGCCGCAACGGTCGCAGCGGCCGTCGCGCACCGGGCCGCCCGAGTCGGCGATCGCGGCCATGGCCACCACACACCACGTGATGCCGGCCAGTCCGGCGACCGTCCATGTGGCGCGGCTGGCCTTGAAAACGTATGTGTGCATGAAAGCCTCCTGGTGAAACGGTCTCGGCGGGTGGCCCCTCAGAACTCGATCTGGAACCTCGTGCCGTAAATGTCGAATGGCGCCGCGCCGTAGCCGACGTAGTCGGGCATGCTTCGGATCCAGTTGAACTGCACTTTGGCGAACTTGTTCCAGTACCAGTTCACGCCGACCGTGGTCTGGTTGACGGTGGCGGCGTTTGGTGACGGGGGTGGGCCGGCGGTGTTCGAAAGTTGGTTTTCAGGACGCAGATTCACGCCCGACAGGTCCACGTACGACCACCGTGCCGCCAGTTCCCACGCGCCCCATCCGCGGATGCGGCCCTTGCGACCGGTTCCGAAGAAGGGCGTGTAGGGCACGACCGTGTAATCGAAGGCGCCCACCTGCTTGAGATACCCGATCGACTCGCCGGTGAGCATGTAGCCGCACTGGAAGTAGGCCGCCGGCTGCATGATCGTGGGCCCGCCAAACTGGTTGACCGTCGTGAGCATGGCCTCGGTCTGGAAGTGGGCCCGGCCATAGCTCCCCGCGAGTTCCACATGGACATCGTTGAAGTCGGTCGCGAGAAACCGGCCCGTGTCGGCCACGAGCGGTGTGCCAGCGCCCGAAAACCCGAGCCCCGTCGGATCGCCGACATAAAACTCCGGGATGATCGCCGAACGGTAGGTCTTGGCAAACGCTCCTCTGGTGTTGGGCGAACCGCCCGTCGTGCCGTAGCGATAGCCGCCCCCGACGTGCAACAGGTAGCGGTCCTCGGCGAGAGGGTCGTGATAGAGCAAGTGCGTGAGTCGGGACGCGAAGGCAACCCCGCCGTTGTCGCCGATCTGGGCTCCGTTGCGATTCTCGCCGATGGTGCTGTAGAAGGTCTCCTGGCCATTCCAGAACGTGAGTCCCGTCGCGTAGACGCTGTAGGCCCATTGGGTCCGCTCGTCCTCGGTCATCGCGTAGGCCATGATCCCCACGCGGCGAAAAGGTTCCACGGCCTGGAAGGCCACGCTCCGCTCCAGGAACTCGAAGTGACGGATGCTCGTCCAGCTTTCCATGGTGCCCGGCTGTCGAAATTGGCCGATCCGGATCGTTCCGAAGAAGGGAATCTGCTCCTGTTCTCCCCAGACGTCCATGAAGCTCGGCCGCCCGGCCTGTGCGAAGTCGAACATGATCGAGTAGTTGGTGAAGTCGGTGAGCTTGCCAAACGCCTGGAGTCGAGCTCTCCGGAAACTCACCCCGTCGAGTGCGTTGCCGATGCGTTGCTGGCTGGCCTGCGGCTGGCTGAAGAGGCCGTCATCGAGTTGGAAGAAGCCGCTCAGGCGGATGATCGGCAGCGAGTCCGCCGCTCCCTTGCCTGCGTCAAGGCGGTTGGATTGCTGGAGGCGGAGATCGATGTTGCCTGCTTGATTCGGGTCGATCACGGTTCCGGGCCCCGTGCGAGCGCCAAGATCGAGCGGCTCGCCTGCCCCCAGATCGATGTTGCCCGCCTGGTTCGGATCGAGGACCGGACCGGGCGCGGGAAGCACTTCCTGGGCATGACCCATGGAGCCGGTGATGTCGGGCAGGCATGCGAGACATGCAAGCACGACAACGACCGAGAGCCGTTGGAGCGACATCAGCCCGCGCCGACACTTCGATGCGACGTCTGGTTTGCCTGAATCCATTTGGCCGATATCCTCGCCGCACTATCAGCCGCTCCAACCCTATGAATCGGCACAACCTCCCCTTTGCAATCACTCGGCCTCATCCGCGCAGGCTGCCCAGTCGCTGCCGCCGCCCGCCCTCGTCGATTCCACGCTAGACTAACCCCCGCATGGCCCCCACGGCCCCCCCTCCCCTGCGGCGAAGCCATGGCACACCTCCTGAACAGCTGGACGACACTCGCCCCAATCGCAGCCGCGGCGATTCTCGTTCTCACGGCCGCCGTCGGTGAGCAGCCTTGGGTGCTCGCGGGCTGCGGTGCGGTGCTCATCGCGGCCGTACTCGCCGCAGTACACCATGCCGAGGTGATCGCCCACCGCGTCGGCGAGCCGCTCGGCACGCTCGTGCTTGCCCTCGCCGTCACCGTGATTGAGGCGGCCCTGCTGCTGTCGCTGCTCGTCGTGGGCGGCACCGGCATGGAGACGCTGCCCCGCGACACCGTGTATGCCACCGTGATGATCATCACCACGGGCGTCGTCGGCTTCTGCACGCTGATCGGCGGCCTGGCCCACCGCGAGCAGTCGTTTCGCGTCGAAGGGGCGGGCGGGGGGCTGGCGGCGCTGATCGTGCTCGCGGTCGTCACGCTCGTGCTTCCGCACTTTACGATCTCGACCGCCGTCGGCACCTACAGCCGTGCCCAGTCACTCTTCGCGGGAGTCACCTCGGCGGCGCTGTGGGGCATCTTCGTCTTCGTCCAGACCGTCCGGCACCGCGATTACTTTCTGCCGCACGACGACCACGCCCTTCCCGACGAGCATGCCGCGCCACCGTCACGCCGGCAGGCGGCGCTCAGCTTCGTGCTTCTCGTCGTCTCGCTGGTGGCGGTCGTCGGCCTTGCGAAGGTGCTCTCGCACCCGCTCGAGGAGTTCGTCGAGGCATTTCATCTGCCGCGCAGTGTGGTGGGGATCGTCGTGGCGATGGTCGTGCTCCTGCCCGAGACCTGGGCCGCGATTCGGGCAGCGCATGCCAACCGGCTGCAGAGCAGCATGAACTTGGCGATCGGCTCCGCGCTCGCCACGATCGGCCTCACGGTGCCAGTGGTCGTCTTCTTCGCGACCGCCTACGGCCTGCCGCTCGTTCTGGGTCTCGACCCGAAAGATATCGTGCTGCTTTCGACGGCCCTGCTCGTGAGCGCCGTCACGCTCGGCACGGGCCGCACGTCGATGATGCAGGGCGCCGTGCACGTCGTGCTGTTCGCAACGTTCCTGTTCCTCGCCTGTGTGCCCTGACCCCCGCGTTGCCCTGCGCCAAGCCGAGCCAACTCGTGGGCACGATTCGCCCCTGAGGAGTACAACACGCGGCAGACCATCTCCGCACCGCGAGGGCCGCGCATGACGACGACCTACGACGGGATCGCCAAAGAGTACCAGGCATCGAAGCTCTAGCCCTGGCGGACCCATGTCGAGCGGCACACGCTCCTGAGTCTGGCCGGTGACGTGCGTGGAGCGACGACGCTCGATCTCGCCTGCGGAGAAGGCCACTACACACGACTGCTCCGCCGGCTCGGAGCGGATCCCGTCGTGGGAGTCGACGTGTCGCCGGCGATGATCGACCTCGCACGCGCCCAGGAAGTGGCCGAACCGCTCGGCATCCGCTACCGCGTCGAAGATGCGCGAGCGGTCGATGAACGTCCTCGGGCCGATCTCGTGTTCGCGGCGTATCTCCTGAATTACGCCCAGGATTACGCCGAACTGCTGGCCATGTGCGAGGCGATCGCGAGGAATCTCGAGCCGGGCGGGCGGTTCGTCACTGTCAATAATCACCCGGATGACCCGCCGGACAACTTCGAGACCGGGCGGGCCTACGGATACTCGAAGCGACTCGCAGGCCCTCTGGAGGAAAGCGCACCGATCGTCTGGCGGTTTCATCTTGCCGAGGGGACCGTCGAGGTGACGAACTTCTACCTGACACTCGCGACGATGGAACTCGCACTGAAGTCAGCCGGACTCCGGGACGTCCGCTGGCATCAGCCCCAGGTATCGCCCGAGGGTCTGCGGCAGTGGGGAGAGGAGCACTGGCGTGGGTTTCTGTCGCGGCCTCCGATCGTGTTTCTGGAGTGCGTCAAATGACGCAGCGTGGCCCGTCAGGATAATCGCCCGCCGGCACACCGGAGAGCGAGGCACGCAACTCCCGAGCCGTCCTACGAGCGGCTCATCAACTCGGAAATGGTTGTGGAAGAGCCCCAACCACCAACCTCCAGAAACGTCGAGAGGCAGGAGGTTTTGCCACCTCCTGCCTCTGACTGCCACTCCTTGCCAGAGTGGCTTAGCTCCCCGAGTAGGATCACGAACGCTTGCGTTTTCCCGAGGGGAAATGGGGGATGGCGTTGGAAGGCGACGCAGAATCCGACGCAGTTGGAACTTCGCAGGGCACCGCATGGGGTCGCACTCTGGTGAAAGCGGTTCGGCAGATGCGATCGTGGGCAGGGTGCGCCGTCTTTGCAGGTCGCCCTCCATGGGTATACACTTGTGCGGATGGTGACGCTCGCTGATATAGAGGCCGCGGCCGTTTCGCTCTCGCCCGCTGAGAAGCAGGAGTTAATGCTTTTTCTGGCTTCGCGGCTTCGGGCTGAAGGGGCGGTGCTTCCAGAGCCCCGCGTGTTCTCGGCGGACGAGATGGCGCGCTGGATCGCAGAAGATGAGGCGGATATGCGCCGCCTGCGAGAGCAGCCGTGAGGCTGTTTCTGGATTCAAGCGTCATGATTGCCGGGGCCGCCTCGGCTGAAGGCGCATCCCGGTCGGTGTTCCGCCTTGCAGGAACGCATGATTGGCTACTGGTGGCGACACCCTATGCCGTCGCGGAGACAGTCCGCAATCTCGTGGCCTTCCCGGCATCGGTCACCGCATCGTGGCTGAGGCTGCGGAGCCAGCTCGTTGTCGTCGATGATGTCCTGACGATCGACAAGCCCGCCGTGTTTCCGGTGGAGAAGGACAGGCCGGTTCTCTTTAGCGCGCTGGCATCGGCAGATGTTCTTCTGACGCTCGATCGCGCTGATTTCAGCCGCCTTCTTGGCGGACGTTTCTACGGTCTTGCAATCATGACGCCCGGCATGTGGCTCTCGCGGGAGCGAGCGGCAGGACGCTTGAAGATAGCATGAAGCGGAAAGACCGGGGCGAGCCGGGAAACGCAAGGCGGCTCGGGGCGAACTCTTACGGCACGCTGCGAAGAAACTCCCCGAGTAGGATTCGTAACAACCGCTGTTTTCTTTGTGAATAGAAGGGGATCGGCAAGAAAGTGACTCAAAAAACGACTCACGGCAAAGTCCGCACCGGACCGCAGGAGGTCGGAACGCCTGCTTCGCGAGGCCGTCAGGTCCGAATCCCTCGCCTTGAATGACGACGGGGCGGTGCCTTGCCCCTTGGACAGGGAGATGGTGAATGCTGTCCAGGAGAAGACCGGAGGGGATTTCGTGCGATTCAAGGAGGAAATCGCCCGCTCAATCTTCACCTTCGACGCCGGGCAGCCGCCGAGGTGCCGCTGGTATGAACGCTGGATGGCCGCGAAACAGGTTCCGCTCCCGGACGATTCGGCGTTGATTGCTGCCGGGGTGACGCGTTGGGAGTTACGGGATATTCGTAACCGAGTCGATGATTGGGTGGGCAGTTTCATCGAGGGCCAGCCCGAACGTGTCGAATACGGCAACAGGTTCGTGTGGCTGGCATCCCTGCAGGCGAGGGAAAGGTCTTCGGGGGCGATGCTCGATGCCATGGAGACTCTCGCCCGCCAGGTGCGGGGGGACGCAGTGTTCCCGGTGTTCGAGGATTCCGAAGAGACCGAAGGGCGCCTGGTTTTCCGCAGGCGGTGACCGGATGGCCCAGGCCGCGGACAAAAGGTTTCCGCCGTGAAAACCCGCGCGAGGCGCACTCTTCTAGGTCAGCGGCCATGGTGGCTGCTGGCTTCGGTCGCCCGCCCCTCGGCTCCCTCGAGGACGTGGGCAAGGCGACCAGAGCCAAGGTTGAGGACGAACGAAACCCCTTGAAAACAAGGCCCAAAGTTTGCGTGGAAAATTTCTTCTAGTTCGAGGGGTTTTTGACTGCCTTAATTGGAATGGGCCATCGCTCGACGATGGCGACCACGGCATTGAACGCCACCCCCAAGACCAGGACGGTCAGGGCTGAAGACAAGAAAGTTCCCAAGGAGATGAAAAACGACAAGTTCAGAGTTCCTCGTATTGCCGGCCCCACGGCTGGCGAAAGCGTCGGTGTCCGGCAGGGGAAGGCGATTGATTTTCCGGCTTCGGGAAGGGTCCGTCCTCCGTTCACGGATAGGGGGTCTCACTGCGCAGAGGAGAACCCGATCATGGAACTGACCTCGCCCGTGAACCCGCTGGCCGACGTTCTCGGTCACCTGCTGCCTTTGGTGCCTTTGGCAAAGAGGTGGCTCGAGAAGCAGGTTGGGGAGGCGGGGGTAGTGCCTGAACCCGAGCGAATGCTTACGCCCAAGGAGGCATCCGTCCTCCTGAACCTCCATGTACAGACCGTGATGGCCTGGTGCAGAGAGGGGAACTGGATGCGGTCAAGATCGGTGGAAACGAGGTCAACGGAAAGGGCGGGAGGTATTTGATCCCTCGTGAAGCGATTGACGCCTACCTCGCCAAGCAACGGCTGATTCATGGTTCGCGGAAGGGAGGTGCGAAATGAGTCGCCCTCGCAAGTCTGCGATCCCAATCGTTGTGGATGTGAACGGTGTTGAGGTTCCCGCGACCCTTCGGCGGCAACGTGGGAAGGCGGGGAACTGGGAAGTCCGCTGGAAAATGCACGGTGTTCCTGATGAGCGGTCAACGGGGACTCCGAGCTTTGAAGAAGCAAAACGGATCGCCCGCAAGATCGTCCGTGGCGAAGAGACGACCGATATCCAGCGGCGGAACGAAGGCATGACCGTCGCCGAGTTTGAGCGGACACAGGACAAGCACTTCGGCTTGGCAGACAGTGCCGTCGCGGGCCAAAAGTCACTGGCGAGTTTCTACGGCATCTGGCGAAGTTTTCAGAAGGTATGTCCTATCAAGATGATTCAGGAGGTGAACGAGTCGGTCGCGTTGGACTACCTCGGTACGCTCTTGAAGTCCAACAGGAACAGAAATCACAACTACAAGAAATCACAGTCGGCAAAGCCGATGGCGATTGCCACGATTCACAAACACATTCGCACGCTTGCCGGGGCTTGGAATCGTGTCCGGGCCGGTCATCGTGAGTTGATGGCAGGCATCGCGAGCACGAAACGGGTCGTCGAGAATCCGTGGGAGGCGATCCGAAATAATCTTCCGAAGCCGAAACGGAAGAAAGCCCCAGTTCAGTTCAGAACGGACACCGGCGAGTTCCTGAAGTTCCTTGATGCCTTCCGAGGAAGACCGATAGCCGAACTTTTCATCATTACGAGCCTTTGGGCTGCCGGCCGGATTGAGGAGATGTCGCTTCTCGAATGGTCATGGTTCGTAGGGGACTACATCGTTATCCCCCACACCATCGCCAAGAAGGGCAACGGAAAGGCCGTCAGAATCCCGGCTGCGATTCGAGAGAGGCGGGAGTCGTTTCGGGTGGAGGGAAACCCCTTCGCGTTCGCGGGGTTTGCGGACGAAGTGGAGCGGTCGCTCAAAAGCTGCCACGCCGTGAAGCCGTTCAGTCCGCAACGGATGCTGTGGCGAATGCAGAAACTGATCAAGCAGGGCGCATTGGCGATCGGCCGTCCCGAAATCAGCCATCATGCTCTTCGGCGAACGGCTCACGAACTGACCAACGAGGGGGAATTGCGGGACAAGAGGAAGGCCGCGGCGGCGAAGTTGCAGACAACTGTCGGCAATATGGAACGCAACTACCTCGCCCGCATCGGGAGGAAGGACAGGCTCCTCGCCGACGGCCTCTACGAGAATATGACGGTCGCTCTGCAGGACTATCCTGCCTTGGCCGAGCGCCTTGGGTGTGATCCCGTGGAGATCACGGTTGAACGGGAGATGGATGCCCTCATGAAGAGGCTCACGCCCATTCAGAGGCGGAGGTTTCAGAAGAGGTTGGATGACGGCGCTGACCAGAGCGAGGGGCAGGGGGTCGCCTGACCTCACTCAATGTCTGCCGGCACCCGGCCGAGCACGACGATCAGGAAGGTCGCTATCGGCCCAAGGATGAGCGACAGGAGGCACCAGATCAGCCCGCTCCTGCCCTTGCCCTGGGCCAGCCCCGCATTGATGAGGGCGAGGGTTCCCCAGCCCACGAAGAAGTTGGTGCGTTCGTCCATTCAATCCTTCGTTTCGGATTGGCTTCTCGTGGGCCAAGATGCCTTCCGATCCGATCCCGGTCTCCTGCCCAAGCCATCCCAAACCCGGCCGAGTTTGGGTTTGAGTTTGGGTTTGGGACTTTGTCCTCTCCGAAAATCATCAAAAACAACTAGGCCCGGTGTGATTCGAACACACGACCAAGGGATTATGAGTCC
>Ga0315906_10006323_pt1 | contig 14682 bp, 12 predicted proteins | sample LakEriMetagenome_4_FD_203526 | JGI IMG/M metagenome (GOLD analysis project Ga0315906, IMG submission 203526) | Freshwater fungal communities from buoy surface, Lake Erie, Ohio, United States - Buoy 2 MA122 | ecosystem: Environmental > Aquatic > Freshwater > Lake > Lake biofilm | place: USA...
ATGGTTAAAAGGCACTGACCCTAATGATATTTACCCAAACCCCAAATTCGCTTCTCATAATTACAAATATGGCGTTTGAAAAGAATATTTTAGTAAGCACCTAATTGACTGAGCAACGAATAGAAAAACGAGCTATAACAGCACCTACAAGAAATTGGCGAAGCTCTGATCGTAGATGGGCATTCGTTCCCTAGCCACCCATTGAAAAGGGATTTGGAGCAAAAAGTGCCAAGGCCCGACTTCAACATTGGAACAGACCCGTATCATACTCCGAAGGAACTGGTTTATCTATCAGTCGCGTTTTTTGAAACCGCAGGGCATTCGTTAGGAATCGACTGGCCATACAGCGGATCTATAGTGCCGATGGAACATTATCTAAAGAACAAACAAGTAAAAAGCATCATGCTTGAAATCAACCGCGGACTTTACTTGAATGAACCCTCGAACGAAAAGTCGGCGAACTATTTTGAAATAAAACAGGTAGTAGAAAAATATAGAATCGGTTAGGGCAACTTTTGGTTGATTCGAATAAGTCATTAGGGTACTTGCTAACACCGGTGCCTTAAAAACCTGATTTTTTGACCACCCAAACAATCAACCCAAGGAGGAATAATTCTTTTCCAAAAGGAATTGCATTTTTTATAAAGTAAATGGAGGCCAAATAAAAGTTCGGAATTAGCCTGGATTTATAATTCGCATAATAAGTTTTTTCACTCTATAGACGTGTATAATTAGATGTCGTTTTTAAGACATTCTATAGCGTATTATTAAGAACTGACACCAGATAATCTAATTTGGAGCGATTGTGTCATTTTGGTAAATTTGGAAATAAGACATGCTACTAGCGGTCAAATAGATGTTTAAGAATAGATAGAAACATCAGCTGCCATCTAAAGAAAAAATAGAAAGTCACAAGGTTTATGGTTAATAGGGACAGATTAAGGGCTTTGATTCATGAAAAAAAATTCTAATTCAAAAAAGCAAATAATCATAATTGGTGCAGGTATATTAGTTGTTGCGGTTGTTCTATTTTTCGCTACTTTAAACAATTCACTTGAAGTGCGTCGACCAAGTACAATGGCTAAGGTTAATCCAGAGGCTGTAAAATTGGATAAAAAAACCCGCGATACGGTTACTAAAAGTACAGACATTTACATACAGCCGCTTGGTGATTTATGACAGCACTCAAAAAAGCATCCTAATGGCGAAGTGTTTTTACATGACAGATACCATTTGGAAACAAATTCAGAATAGTACCAAGCATGATAGTCCAATTTATGGACCCGATTATAATGATCTCTCCGAATGCAAGCACTACCAAAAATGTGAAAAAATGGTTTCGGACACGGCAATTGGACCTTTTTTATTCGGAGGCGCCTTTTATGATTTTTTAGGTACCGATTATACAATGCATCAAGGGTTTCAACCCAAGTCGCAACTATACGAACACAGAGAGTTTAAGATTTTAATGGATGAAGAAAAATATGTTTCCGTATGCTGGTTGCATAACGGATATCTTGAAGCCGGCCCTGAAAATGATGACATTAATATGGTTTGGCAGGCATTTGTTTTTAAAAAGGGATAATTGAAAAGCAATAATTGATAACTTATTTGTGCGGACTATTCAAAAAAAATATACAATAATCCTTTTTTGAAACAGCGACAAGAAAACATACAAGATGACGATATTATACAGAAAAAAATCAATTCGGCATATCGGCCGCCTACAAAAGCTTGCCTGAGGTTTTTGTAGTGAAGTGCCAATCCACATTGTACACATTGGTAAATGCTATGAGCTAACCCTCAAGCTACAGATTGAAATATATTCAACCCTTTGTGAACGAATAATTTAATATTAGTTAATAAAGTAAAACCGTTTTATATGAAGCCATTCATTAATATCCTAACATTATATTTTCTTGTAATACTGATATTTCCATCTTGTGAAAACAAAAGAGAAAGACCTGGAAGTAATAAAGTTAATCAACCGACAGATGAATCAGCCAGCCCTAAAAATGGAAATTCAACTGGCTATGGTCAATCATATTCGGAAGATTCTGAAGTCCCACAAAATACTAGTATAAACCAACAACAGTCAATTTCCAAGGTGACCTTTTTTATTGAAAATTCCGGAAGCATGCTAGGATATGTAAGAAAAACCAATAATTACAAAAGCGCAATTGTGGGTTTATCATATTCTCCCGATTTTGATAATTCCAAAAAAGAATTCTATTTTATTAATGGTACAAATAACAAAATCAAGAAATCAAAATTTTCACAGAATTTGATTGGAACGGATCCTGAACTTCTTAAAGATAATTTAAATCAAAGTAGTTTTAATAAATACGGAGATATCAGATTCAGCGATCTTACGCAGCTATTTGAGAAGGCCTTAAGTTGTGCAAAAGGAAGTGAAATTTCTATTCTTGTCTCTGACTGTATTTATGATGTTGGTGAAGAAGCAGACCCATTGACAGCCCTTAAAATTGAAACTGAAAAGACTAAAAAGGTTTTTAGAGATAGAATGAAAACCGAAAACATACAAACCATTATAATTAAGGCTGAATCACAATTTGAAGGAAACTATTATTTTGCATCTAAAAAAGGTGCTCAATATATAAATCAAAAACGCCCCTATTACATAATAATATTTGGTGATTCAAGATTACTCAACAAACACTTTAATGAAGAAAACATAACTAAAATAATAACTGGTTATGTTTCTATGGCTCGTTTTCTGAAGATTGATAACCTCAAAATTCCTTATCAATCAACTAGTCAGAATTCAAAAGGTAAATTTAAATTTGACATAACAAATAAAAACAAACTAACAAATGCAGAAAAAGACAGACATGGTAAGGGTTTTCAATTCACCATAGCAGTCGATTATTCCTCTCTTCCGTTTCAGGAGGCATATTACAATGCCAAAGAAAACTATTCATTAAGTGGAGCCTACACGATATTGGACATTTATACACCCACAAATCAGATACACGAAGTTAAAAAATTTACGCCATCTCACTTGATAACAATACACACCTCATCAAATCCATATGGCAATATTGAACTAAACTTAAAATATATTATACCCAAATGGATAAAAGAAACAAGCTCAGTTATCGAATCAGATATTATTGGTGACGTTAAACACACATATGGTTTTAAGTATTTAACGGATGCCATTACAGAAGCATATCAGTATAAAAACAATCAACAAAACATTGGAACCTTTAAAATCGAAATCTTAAAATAAATGTAATATGAAAGACATTTTTGCTCCAATCTATGAGGGAATCATTTACAACCAAGACTATGATTTAATTTTCTACGTACTATTTGATCAAGGAGGTTATGTAAAATTTGGTTTTACGTGGTTGCTAATTCCACTGTGCTGTTGGTTATTGTTTTATTTCAATTGGAGGTACCCATATGGAAGATGGTGGCACTGGTTAATTTGGCTTATAGTAACTGTTGTCATTGTTTTTGGAACAACATGGGGTATTGCCAACTCAGAAATATTTGCTTCAGCTGATCAGGGCTTGAATGCCGCAATTGAAGACCCGCAATCAGGTTACGAAGCATTTGCTCAAACCCTGCCGATTACATATGCAACGATAAATAGCATATTAGTGTTTGGCATAACCATCATTTACAGCTTTGTAATGAAGCAATTTAGTAAAGTTCAAACTCATTTACCTTTTTAACAACAATATTATGGCAAAGAAACTATATATATTCGGAATCGGTGGCACAGGTTCACGTGTCATTAAGTCGTTGGCAATGCTTATGGCTGCTGGTGTTAAACTTGAGAACGGATTCGAAACCGTCATTCCTATAATAATCGACCCCGATACAGAAAACGGTGATTTAAACCGCACAAAGGATATTCTAAGGTTATATCAGGAGGTTCGGAATCAAACAAAAGACCCGGACGATTTTTTCAAACAAGAACTTAAGACAGTGAATGAGTTAGCAGATCCACAAAACATAACAATAAGTCCAGATTATTTTCAATTTAAACTTAATGATGTTGATAACAGAACATTTGGACAGTATATAGGATTTGAATCATTATGTGAAGAATACATAAACGCTAAAGATGACAAGAGTTTTGTAAAACTTTTATATTCTAATAGTAACCTGAATTCTGATTTAAGTATTGGATTTAAAGGTAACCCTAATATGGGCTCAATCGTTTTGAATCAGTTTACTAATTCCGAGGATTTTAGAAGATTCGGGCAAACATTTGGGCCTGAAGATGCAATTTTTATTGTCAATTCCATCTTCGGAGGAACCGGTGCGGCTGGTTTTCCATTGTTGCTGAAGAATCTTCGTGGAAATCCTAATCTTCCGAATTTTGCAACAATCAAAGATGCTCCAATAGGTGGCCTAACATATTTACCTTATTTCACCTTGGATGGTAAAGGAGAAATTAATGCTGAAACATTTGAAGAAAAGGCAAAAATTGCTATTGATTATTATAATCGCACAATTATTAATCAAAAAAAAATAAACGTACTTCACTTTATTGGAAACAATGGAAATACAAATGTAGAAGCATATGCCCCAGGTCGGGCAGCACAAAAAAACAGGGCACACTTTCTTGAAGTTGCCGGAGCATTATCAATCATTGAATTTTGTAAAAACATTGGGAACTATTCATGTAACAATGCACAAACAACACGACCAACAGAAATAAAAGAGTTCGGAATTGAGCGAGAAAATGATAACATTTCGTTTGACGATCTTGCAATTGATAATAAAGAAAAGCTGTATAAACCACTTACAAAATTTAGGTTATTTACACAGTATCTTAATGAGGGATTATCAAGGGCAAAGAATGTATCAAGGTGGACAAAAAGCAATTTCTTTATTTTACAAAAACAGAAATTATCACCATGTAATGCTTCATACTTTGATTCTTCCGAATATAAAAATCAAGTCATCGCATTTAACAAGCATTTCAAAGATTGGATTGAGGAGCTATCGAAAAACAAACCGGCCTTTAGCCCATTTTTCGATGTTATTCCAAATAACCTGTACACACAACTCGATACTCAAAATTGTTTGAACATTGATAACTTACAAATACGGTCAGAAAATGTTAAGGAAACCGGTAGACCCAAACAGATTCATACAACATTAATTAGACTGTTCGGCATTTCCACAGACATAGTTTATCAAAAATTGCCTGTTAGCAAAGTAAATAATGAATCTGATAAATTAATAAAGGTATTTCGTTTGCACCAGGGACAGGATGGCACTGGTTGGTTTTCGAGTGCGGCTATTGACAAAGACGCTCTTAGGACAATAAAGACAGAAGGCAGAGACATTGCATCCTCTATTCCAAGTCCTTTTGCTAGGATAGACTTAGTCAAATCCGCATTTGACTGGATAAATTATCAGATTAGCAGTATTGTCGGCGCATATGCTCCTGGTGTTGCTATTTCAAGGGAAGACAAAATTAAAATTCGTGAGATAATTGAGGGGAGGTCGGCTCAAAATAAACTTATCTCTGATTCATTGGATGTGGCACAATTATTTTATAAGCACCCAATGATTAAAGACAAAATTGAGATTATTGCATGGAAACCCAAGGATAGACTTGCAGACTTAATTAGAAACAGCACCTATGACAGACACAAAATATTTGCCGAAAGTTTAAATATTTATTGGGAGCAAGACAGTGTCACACAATCGGATCAGGGGAATTTGATTCTGTATAATTTTGAACATGTTGATAGATTGTATTTCGTTATAAATAAGAACACTAGACAAGTTATAGGTGGCACTTCCCCATCAACACTTTTCTTTGCTGCACCTGATGCAAAAGAAGCAATTAGCGGATTACAAATTAGATCTGGTCAAGACATTTTACTAGACGACATATATTATCCACTACACAAGCGGGATTTTTCTTTTATTGAATATATGTATGCATTTGCTAAGCAGAGCGATAATTTCTATATTCTTTTTCCCGAGGTATCAAAATACATGGATAATATTAGGGATTATTTGCTTGAGGACGGCATTCGAACTGTAGTAGCTAACTTAAAAAAGGATAGCATTATAAAGTATCAGCAAAGTCATATTTCCGCGGATGAGAAAGACTATTGCGAAATATTAAAACTTAGATTAGGAACAGAAAAAAGCTTTTTTACAGATAAGATAATTGAGCTGCCTTATACAATAGATTCCTCAAAATTTAAAACGTGCGGAGCAAAAAATCATTTACTGCCTGTAACACATACATTCATTGAGCAATATGGAATTGAAAAGGTTGAGGAATTTTTAAAAATTGAAGAAAGAGCTGGTGGTGGCGTTGAAGCCATTTTAGAGATTCCAGTTCAAAATGGAACATTACAATACAGAAAATTATATCATCAAAGTGATATATTGAAACTTAAAGTCCATTTAGCCATTTTGCCCTTTTTAAAACCGGTGAAATGTGACATTGATTATACTATTGGTATAATTGATGACCGCCCCGATAAATCAAATAGCATTTCATTGAGTTGCCTTAACAACGGACAAGAATTTCTAGAAAGTTCCGCACCTGTGGTGAGAAATCCTGGAGAGGATGATGTAAAAAGCATATACTATAAGTTTAATTCGACCTTTGATTCGGTGATTTTGGGAGTTGGGTCAGTTAAAAATATTATCATTCCCAGACTAATACGATGCTACGAAAATGATGAAGTATCATTTGCAATTGATTTTGGAACAACAAACACACACATTGAATATTCTATTGGGGGAAATACTTCTATCCCACTTGATAATGTTGTGGCTTCTCCTTTGTGGCAATCCCTTATGAACAGAATGGACAAGAATGTTGATCCGGAGGTGTTTGATAGAGAAGAAACATTTGAAAATGAATTAATGCCCTATTTAATATCCACTTCGGATTCAATTTTTAAATTTCCACTGCGTACAGCAATAGTTTTCAACAAAGATTATAGTTTTTCTAAAAACGACCCATATCGCTTATTTCAGCATGCAAATAACTTTCTACTATATGAAAAACGTACGGTACCTAAGCATTATTTAAAGCCTGATACACACATAAAATGGAGCAATTATAGTGATGATAAAGCCGAGTTAAAAGCTAATGCATATATTGAGTATTTACTGACAATCGTCTATTTCAAAGCATTATCTTTAGGAGCCAACCCTTTAAAAACTAAAATCGTATGGTTCTATCCAGTTAGCATGGAAGGTGCTGAAAATTCAGATGGTGAATTGGGCATTTTTATAAAATTATGGAAGGCTGCATATCAAAAAGTATTTGGTTTAACCAATACTAATAATTTGATTCAAGTACCAGAAAGTGTTGCTCCATATTTATACTACAAGCCTCAAGTTGCCGGATTAAGTTTGTCAATAGATATAGGTGGAGGTTCATCAGACATAGCTGTATTTGATGAGACCAGTCCTAATGCCAAACTCATTTCATCGTTTAAGTTTGCTGGTAACGCAATATTTGGTGATGGCTATTTAACTCAGGGGGAAAGGGGAAACTCAGAGAATAATGGTTGGGTAATAACATTCCTGGAACAAGCTAAATCGATTGCTGGAAAAGAATATGGAGAAATTCTGAAAGATATACTTTCAAGGAAAGATTCAGCCGACTTTAATAATTTCTTATTTAGCCGTGAAAGCGATAAAACGAACGATTTTAGCTATAGTAGATTAATCGAAAGAGATAAAAAACTCAAATTATCAATTCTTGTATTTTATGGTGCTATTGCTTATTACTCCGCAAACCTGCTAAAAAAATCTGGTATAGAGAATATCCCATTATATGTACTTTTAAGCGGGACAGCAGCAAAATCTGCAAACATAATTGATTCATCACAAACGGATAATCTTATTAATTTATCTTCATTGTTTAAGTTTGTTTTCGAGCATGTATACCAGACAAAAACGGACAGAAACATTATTATTAGAGTAGCACCTAATCCTAAAGAAATAACTTGTAAAGGCGCATTAGAAAGTGGTCTTTGCGAAAGCGTAACCCAAAATAAGATTAAATTTTGGTTGGGAGGCAATAATGGAGGTGTATGGGGAAAGGCTTTAGATAAAGAAAAAGACCTGGAGGCAACACCAAAATATGAGGACATATTTAATGATAATAGCGCAAAGGAAAACATCTGCAATTCAATTAAGGAATTTTATAAAATTCTGGATGAATACACAGGATCAGTAAGATTTGAAGCTAAGTTTATGATTGAACAAAAAGCATATGACGAGTTCGTTAAGCATAGAGAGAGTGACATTGAAGCTTATCTAGAACGAGGTTTAAGAGCTTTTTATAAAAAAGACAAGAGACATATCGATGAAACCTTATTCTTTTATCCTTTAGTAGGAATTTTAAATAAACTAACCTATGAGCTTGCAAAAATTTGATACTATTAAGAGATATTTTACATTCCTTGCCGTCTCAGTTATCCTTCTGCTAAAATGCAATTTTGTATTTGCACAGAAAGACCTTGAAGATAGTGGTAAGATTTATGAATATTGGTCAAAAAGAGGCGTTATCGAAGTTGTTTATGCTTACATGAACGATTATATAATCACTGTTTCGGATTCGGCGTTACCCAAGGGAAAAATATTAAATTGTACTAGTGAAAAGAATGGATTAGAAGAGTTTGAAAGGCAGTTTATAACATCTTTGGAAACAATAGAAAAAGAAGAATTATCTTCTAAACTTGACGCAGTTTCCAGTTTTCTTAAAAACAATAATTGGGTGAGCGCTGAGAAAAATGTACTTCAGCCACTGCTTATTAATTTAAAAGACGGAAAAAAACTAGATAAAGACTTTTTTAAAATATTAAAGCCTTTCTCAAGAGAACAAAGCATTAATATACCGGGATATACCAATAAAATGCTTAATTGGAACAAAACCGTTATTAGGATTATTAAAAATTATTCTGATGATTTAGAGAAACTCCCCTCACCGCCTACTGATGGCGGCGGAATGCCCGACCCACCAGGTCCATCCAAAGATCCTGGCGGTGTGGGTTACCCCAGCCCGGTTGAACCTTTAGTTCAAAATTGGAGATTCGCACTACTAATTGCATTTTTTTCTTTTCTAATCGGAGTATCCACCACTTTTTTTATAATCAAATCAAGAATTTACTATTTTTTTGGTGATGATAAATTACCTTATAAGGATAGGGTACAAGGTAGTGTGATACCATTTTTATCTATGATAAGTCTATTAAAGAAGAGAAAGGATTATTATAAAGCAGAATCTTCAGCGCTTACGGAAAAAATAGACCAATTTAAAAAGGAACTACAATCTGAAAAAGATAATAAATCTAAAAATATAATCGTAGTTGATGTGAAGGATCCATCGATAGTAGTTCCCACAGATCCATACATAACAACAGATGGGTCTGAAGTCAAAGAGACAGGTAATATATCAACACTTTATTTTAGTATTCCTGAGAATGATGGAAGATTTAATATTGAAAAAGGTGAGCAAACCAATGACGGTTCAAAAAACTACAAAATTGTCAGCAAAAATAGTTCAGATGAGGGTGATTTAATCTATATAAGCAGTACACGGGACAAAAGGGCTATTAACCGACTTGACTCTTATCTTAAACCGGTATGTGACATTGATAACATTTCAAATGCCGAAAGTGCTTCCAAAATAGAAGTAATTAAAAACGGCAAAGTAATCAAGATTGCTGGCAATTGGGTAATTGATACAAATCATAAAGTAAAAATCAAACTTGTATAAATATGATAATACTTCAAGTGCCTGTTGATACTCTTAATAATCATGCAGCTCCTATAAGTTCAGGTGATAATTTCTGGTTCATTTTTGAAGTAATTCTAATTATCTGTGTAATTATATATCAGTTATTTCATTCATCAAAGGTATTTCTTAGTATTGAGGAGTTAAAGGGAATTTTTAACAAACAAATTGTTATCCAGAATGGCTACATTGAAAGGGTTAATTTAAAAAAGAAGGTAAAAACTCTTGAAGATATTGTTTTTATTGAAGGCGGCAATGGAAGTCCGGATGATGTGTTTTCAGATCATGAAATTGTGAATATCTCAATAGCAGATACAAAAGGTAAAGGAATTATCAAGCGCATTTGTGACGACATAAATAACTATTTGTTGAATAATTATGGCGCCAGCGTCAACTTTAGTATCATAAAGGACATAGTAGATAGAGAGGTAGATATTAAGGATGAAGAAATATCTCATTCAATAACCACACCGTTGTACTTGGGACTTGCTGCTACCATGATTGGGATAATTTTTGGGTTATATTCAATGCCCGAAACAAATGGTGACGATTTTTCTAAAGGGATTGATTCTTTATTAAATGGCGTTAAACTCGCCATGTATGGAAGTCTTTTTGGGTTAGCCTGCACTACTATTTTATCTTCTTTTTTTTACAAGAATGCCAAAAAGAAAGTACTTAGCGAAAAGAATAAACAAATTTCTTACCTACAAGCAATGTTGCTTCCAGAGCTTTTGAAAGCGGAAGAATCCGGAATCTCAGGACTTAAAGCAAGTATTGACAAATTTGCAAGGGATACAACCGGAATAGCTACAATCCTATATAACACAACATTAAAAACTGAGACAAACCTTAAGATACAGAACGAAACTATTTTATCCCAGAAAGAAATAATTCAGAAGATTGAAAGCATAGGTGTGACACGAGTCTCGAAAGCAAATTTGGAATTATTGGATAAGCTGGAGAGAAATATTCAATCGTTCAACCAGTTTGCTAATTATCTTGAGTTAATGGGACGAATATCTAGCCAGTTGCAAGATTTCGCATCCCGTACGGTAAATATTGACAATATTACTAAACATATTGAAACCTCATTATCAGAAAATAAAGACCTCGTTGCTTTTTTGTCAAGCCATTTTTATAAGATAGAAACCGCAGGAAACGCAGCTCTCAATGCCGTTAATGTTGCTGATTCTCACTTCAAAGATTCCATTAATCGTTTAAAACTTAATACTGAAAACGCTCTTGAGAACCTGTACAAATCTATAACAGAATCAAGTTCTAAATTTGCAGTAGCAATTGATAGTTTGAATAATGAAATTCAAACTAGAACTGAAAGAATAAACCAAAATTCAGCAGACCATGAAAGCAAGCTCACTGAAATATATAATGACATTGGAGGAAAACTAAAAATAATTGCTGATGAGCATATTGAACAATTAAATTCATCATTTAATGAAGCGGTTCCACGATTTGGTGATTTGAAACATTTAGCTGAATTACCTGCTATAAGGGAGCAGTTTACCAAACAAAATAATAGTAAGAAATTTATTGAGGTTTTAGAAGACTTAAATGAATCGGTTTTAAAAGTAAAAGAAAACAGCAATCAAAATAATTTATTAAATAAATTATCATCGATTGAAGGTACATTAAAAAGAAATAAAACCGATAGAATAAATCAACATAATGAGCGCGATCTGGGAGGTGAAACAATTATAAAAGAAGATAAGTCGGTTTCAATTTTCGAGGCAATAAATATATTGTTTAAAAAGCAGTAATATGGGAAGCGGTTTAATTCTTAAAATTCGTGAATACTTATATGGAAACATAGTCATATTATGGATTTTTCCCCTACTTACTTATTTTTTAATTTTCATTTCTTATGGAATAGAACTCCAACAATATTTGACTCAAAATCCTGAAATCAATTGTTTATATGAATTATCAACATTACAGAAGATAGTAAGCCAATCGTCTATTCCTGCACATGTTTCAAGTATTGCATTTTATATGGCTATTTACTCTTATGTGCTATTTTCAATTTGGTTAATTGGTTTCGCTTATTCTTCATATCAAAATCTTAAGCGAAACAATCAAAGATTCATACTAATATTTGCTGAGTATCTTGTACTTGCCCTCGTATATTATTTTATTATTAATCCTGGGTTGTCAATATATATTCAGGCATTTGGCTCGTTATATTTTATAATACTTGCAATAGTTATTACTGTTTATGTTTTATATTATAATCGGATGAAGATTGAAAAAGAATAACATATTTTGGATTAGTTTTTCTGACTTAATGACAAGTTTGTTCTTTATTTTACTTGTTGCATATGTAATTACTTATGTAGATTTAATGAAGAAAAATAAAGAGATTATAGAAGACAATGAGGAATTACAAAAAAAACTGAGAGTATATAATCTAGTAGAGGAGAATCTTAAGCCCCTAAAAGAAAACACTTCACTTTTTCAGTATGAAGAGAACTATAAAAGGTTTACTCTAGGATTTAGAGTCGCATTTGGTACGGGTATGTACAAGATAAAGGACGGAGAATTGAATAATTATGATAGCACAGCAATAAAAATACGCCAAGTTGGAAGGCAGCTCCAATACACAATAGACAAACTAATATATGAGCAGCGTAATTCTGAAAGCATGGCAAGTGTTTCATATCTAGTTATTATTGCTGGCTACGCATCACACTTGTTGAATGGGGAACAAATTGATGACTATGAACTAAGTTATAAAAGAGCCTATAATCTTTGGAACTATTGGCGAAGTTATGGTATAGATTTTGAGTCTGATAAATACAAAGATATAATCGACTTACAAATATCGGGCAATGGTTGGGGTGGCGTCGGTAGGTTTCCTAGAGATCCAGAAAACAACATGGAGAATGAAACAAAAAACCAAAGATTTATTATTCAAATTATACCCAAAATAGGCAAAACCGATTAATTATGAAGTTTCAACTGGCAGTTTTCCTAATTTCTGCAATTTTATTAAATGGTTGTGCTGGGTGTTCAAAATCTGGCATAAGGCATGAACGAATGTCAGAAGTTGATAACACTCGATCTTCCTCGGATATACCGCGTCACCAAGGCAAAAGGTCGGTTGTAAAAATGATAGAAAGCAATGGCGTTTATGAGGTTCCTGTTGAAATAAATGGCGCAAAAATGAATTTCATATTTGATACTGGCGCTTCGGACATAACTATATCCTTGACAGAAGCTCGGTTTCTTTATAAACAAGGTACTCTAACAGATAGTGATTTTATAGGAACACAACAATATCAAATTGCCGACGGTAGTATTACTGAAGGTACAAAATTAAACCTTAAGACAGTCAAAATAGGCAATAGAACGCTTACAAATGTTGAAGCATCTGTGGTACACAATGATAAAGCCCCACTATTATTTGGTCAATCGGCCCTTGCTCAATTCGGAAAAATATCAATTGACTACAAAAAAGGGGAAATAGCATTCGAATGAAAAGGGGTCATTTCATATTGGTTTTAAATGTTATCATTATTTTAATAAGCATAGGTTGCAATCTTGACCGCCAAGACAATTCAAAGGCGAGTGTATTTTATACCGTTATCAAAATCACGGATGGCGATACTTTTTGGGCAGACGATGGTAGTGAAAAGGGCATTAAGATTAGGTTGATTGGTGTGGATGCTCCTGAAACTAGAAGGACTCGTAATAAGGAAGTTGGTTACTATGGGCAAGAATCAAAGGCATATTTGGCAGAATTGATAGGTGGTGAAAAAGTACGGCTGGAATTCGATGTTGATCCAACTGATCGTTACGGAAGAAGCTTGGCTTATGTATATAAGGAAGATGGAACCTTTGTAAATGCTGAGTTGGTGAAAAACGGGTTTGCAATGGTTATGACTGTACCTCCGAATGTAAAATATGCTGAAATGCTTCTTGCGCTACAGCAACATGCGAGAGAAAACAACATAGGCCTTTGGCAACAGCAATAATACAATCAGCCATTCCGTAAAAATTATTCGAGCAATGAAATGCGGTCAATTGTTAAAACAGGTTCAATAGATTAGCCTAGTATTAATACATTGTTTCCGCATTACAATAAACACAAAACATGGAAATGAATAAGTTGATTATCATTATATTTTCGCTGCTATTTTTCGGTTGTGGTAGCGATTCAAATAACAACCAACAGGAATACCAAGCCCCAGTGCAAAATACGGTACCCGTTGAAGAAGAGGCGGTATATGATCCAATCAACAGCCCGCAATCAACTCCGGAGCCGCTAATGATAACACAATATTATTTTGTTGTCTTAGATATTGTGGAAGACCATGTCTTTGAAAAGAAGAAGAGCTTTTATGTTACATCGATAAACGAGTTAACATATTACAATGATGAAATCAAGTACAAGATTTTAGATGACGTAGTTATGCAATATAAAAGTTCGCCAAGTGGAATTGCATATAACGGAAGTATTAAAAAAAGGGAAATATTTACATTTTTCAGTTATGAAGAGGCCAGTAAAGCCCGAGAGGAATATATTATGAATTAAGTGGCAGAAAAGCACGGATCCCTGCATATATCCCAGATAACAAATTGGTTTAAGGAGATCAAAAAATCCAATCTTCAGTGCCTAATAGATATAAAAGCATCCAAATCCTTTTATTATGGTTGGTTTTTACAACAACAGCAAACGCACAAACATCCTTTTTCAATAGACTAGCAGATTCAGCCTTTATGCTGACTAAGCAAAAAGTGTAACCCTCCCAAAAACTCGGACTGATTAAAAGTAGACAAAAAAATTAACTTTAATCAGCCAAATGAAAAAGACAAGATTCACGGAAAGCCAGATCGTACAGGCTTTAAAGGAGTACGAAGGAGGCAAGAAGGCGGAAGCCATCTGCCGGGAACTAGGT
>Ga0315906_10006325_pt1 | contig 14676 bp, 12 predicted proteins | sample LakEriMetagenome_4_FD_203526 | JGI IMG/M metagenome (GOLD analysis project Ga0315906, IMG submission 203526) | Freshwater fungal communities from buoy surface, Lake Erie, Ohio, United States - Buoy 2 MA122 | ecosystem: Environmental > Aquatic > Freshwater > Lake > Lake biofilm | place: USA...
AGGCCCGAGTCGTGGAGATCGAGCGGCACGAGCTCCGCTCCCACTGAACTGCACCGCGAGTGGCCACTGGGCACCGCGAGTGGCCACTGCGTCCACAAGCATGGTTCTCATCCACAGGAGCGCATACTGATTTGGCGCTGCGCCGCCCAAACGGGTGCGATTCTTGCGTGGACCATCTCGTCTCGACCCGACGCGGCACTGCTCTTGGTCGAATACCTGTGAGCGATCCCGGGTGGACGACACCCGGCCGCGGTATGCGCCTCCCAGGGATCGTCTCAGTCACCCACAGCACTCGCGTAGCGAGCGAGGCCGCCGTTTCACAGCGACTGGCGGTGGCGTGCGACCTCACCGCCGCCCATCTCTGGTCCATGGTGCTGCCCAGCGGATTCGGGCTCGACGTCGACGCGCAGGCGTGTGCCCTGGCCACGGAGCGCGGCGGGTCCCGGCACCGCGCAGCAGGAATACGTGGGCGCCGCCTGGAGCTTCCTGCATCTCACCTGACGATGCTGAACGGAATCCTGCTGACCAACCCGGCGCGCACCTGGCTCGACTGCGCAGCCCTGATCACGTGGCGTGATCTCGTCGCCATGGGAGACGCCATCCTGCGTCATCACCTCACAGAGGAGCGCGACCTCCAACAGATCGTGTCGTGGGGACGGGGTAGGCGCGGTGTTCGGCCCGCCCGTCAGGCACTCGGAATTCTCGATCCGCAGTCCGAGTCTCCCGGGGAGTCCTGGCTGCGCGCCTACCTCATCTCGACAGGCCTTCCCCAGCCCGTGTGCAACTTTCGCGTGCGCATTGGCGAGTACGACTTTCGTCTTGACATGGCGTGGCCAGCGTCAAAGGTTGCCGTGGAGTACGACGGTGAGGAGTTCCACGACGATGCGCAGCATGACCGGGATTCTTGGCGCAGAAGTCTCCTGCGCCAAGCCGGCTGGGTCGTCATTGTTGTACGCAAGGAGAACTTGCGCGGGACCGATGACATCCCGTCCCAGGTCACGCGCGCGCTAGTTGATGCCAGAAGCAGCCGGCCAGAGTGATCCGACTGCTCGTCGCTATCAGTCGCGACTGCCTACACCCTTGTGCACGCGAAAGAGATTCGACGGGTCGTACCTTCGCTTGACACGCAGCAGGCGCGGATAGTTGCGTCCCCAGAACTGCCGTCGCCAATCCATTTCGAAGTAGTTGCCCTCGTTGGAGTAAGAACCGCCCTCCTCTGTCACCTTCCTCAGGAGGGACGAGGCAGACATCACGCCATCGAACTGCGCCTGCGACTCCTCGGAAATCGGCTCATGGCCAGCGACGCCCGGATACCGTCCTTGCTTCCAGGCGCCGATCGTGATGAAGGCGACGTTGTCGAAGACGGCGGGATTGATGGACGTCGTCAGGTCCCGCTTCTTGGCCTCAGGGTGCTCGCCATAGAGCGCCTTGTTCGTCTGCCAGAGGATCAGGCTGGTACGTGATGCCTCGAAGAGCGCCTGTGCCAGCACGGCTGAATTGGCTCCCCGGGTCATGCCAATAGGGACTCCTCTGCCGTCATAGGCACCCCAGTAGGCCGCCACTTCGGATGCATTGCCTTTCCACCAGAAGTACCCCTTGGGAGCTCCGGGGCGCGTGTCGAAGATCGCCTCCCGCTCTGTGGGTCGCCATCGCTCAGAGAACGGTTCCGAGGTGAACGTCACGTTCACGTCGAAGTCCTCAGGCCTGGCGCGCAGTGGTGCTAGGAAAGGCTCCCACGCCTGAGTGGCTTCCTCCGTGGAGATGTCGAGGAAGGTCGTGCCCACCTGCATGACGTTGAGGCCCGTGTTGAAGGCCGACGCAGTGCCGTAGTCGGGATTCAGGATGACTCCTTCGCCCCATGTCGGCGTACTGAGTGTGGCTCCGCAGAACTCCACGTAGCGCTGGATGAGTTCTCGGAACGCCTCATCGGATCGAGCCTTGATCGGTCCGGATATCCACCCTGAAACAGAGGGCTCGGGATGAGCAAGCAGCGTCATGGACGTCACCACCCCGAAAGTGCCGCCTCCACCACCCCGAAGGGCCCAGAACAGGTCCTCGTGCTGGTACTCGTTGACTGTGAGCACCGAGCCGTCCGCGATCACGACGGTGAGTTCGAGGACACCAGCTGCTCCCGAACCGTACCTCTTGCTGAAGGATCCGAATCCGCCACCCAGCGCGAAGCCTCCACAGGCACCCACACTCGTGCACCCGCCACCCTGGACGTACAACCCCTTCGCCGAGGCAGCCTTGTAGGCCTCCAACCATCGATTGCCCGCGGTCGTCGTCACCGCCTGAACTGTCTTGGTTCCCGCGGGTGCGCCCTTCGGAACGAACGAGTCATGCACGGTGATGCCGCGCATGTGGTGAGTCCACAGCAGTAGCGACTCGCGCGGGCCGGATGAACGCCCGTAGTAGTCATGACCGGTTCCCTTGACCACGAGTCGGACGTCATGCTCACGCGCGAAATTGACCCCGGTGATGATGTCTGAGACTGATCGCGCCGCGATGCCGTACTCACTGGGCGTAGACGTCCACGCGCGGTACATGCCGGTTGACTGTGTTGCGCCAGCCTGCTCCTCCAGGTACCACGGATTGAGCAGTCGACTCGGAATGGGGCCGGGACCGATACCTGCCCATGGCTGCTTGGGACGGACCAGTCGCTTGCCCAGCGTCCTGCGCAGACTGCCCCAGGCTTGCGCATCCGGCCATGACGCCGAGAGTCGTGCGCTCTGGGCTTGCACCCCTGAAGGCAGGACCAGAGCAGCGGAGAGCCCGCCCAGCAGGCCCAGAAATGCCCGACGTCCCATACCGCGCGGTGTGCTCATGACCCTCTCCCGTTCGAGGTGGTACAGACGGGCACGATTCTTCCCCATCCGGGCCAGCAGCGGCAGACCAGAGTGGCCACTCGCGGTGCCCAGTGGCCACTCGCGGTGCCCAGTGGCCACTGGCGGAGGTGTCAGCGCTGGGCGAGGACGCCCTTGCCGAGACACACGACGCCGCCCTCGCTGACGGTGTACAGCTCGCGGTCACGCTCGAGGTCGACACCGATCTGGGCACCGTCGGGAATCTCGACGTTCTTGTCGAGGATGGCCCGACGCACCACCGCATTGCGGCCGATGCGCACCCCCGGCATGACGACGCTTCCTTCGACGTAGGCCCCCGCCTCGACTGCCACGCCCGTGAACAGCACCGAAGTGCGCACATGCGCGCCGGACACGATGGTGCCTGCCCCGACCATGGACTCGTGTGCGTTCCCACCCTCGACGAACTTGGCCGGGGGCATCGGCGGCAGGTTCGACAGGATCGGCCATCGCCGGTTGTAGAGGTTGAAGATGGGGTGGACGGACACCAAGTCCATGTGTGCATCGTGGTAGCTGTCGAGGGTTCCGACATCGCGCCAGTAGCCCTGATCGCGCTCCGTCGATCCCGGGACGACGTTGGTGGCGAAGTCGTACACCTCCGCCATCCCCTGCTCCGTCAGCATGGGCAGGATGTTTCCTCCCATGTCGTGGATGGATGACGTATCCGCCGCGTCGGCGCGCAGCGCATCGAGGAGCGCGCCCGTCGTGAAGACGTAGTTGCCCATGGACACGTAGCAGTGGTCCTCGTCACCAGGAATGGTTGGCGGGTCGCTGGGCTTCTCGAGGAACTGCGAGATGCGACGACCGTCAGGGGCGGTCTGAATGACGCCGAACTGGTGCGAGATCGCCTTCGGCATGCGGATGCCCGCGACTGTCACACCGGCCCCGCTGTCGATGTGCGCTCGGATCATCTGCATGGGGTCCATGCGGTAGACGTGGTCGGCGCCAAAGACGACGACATAATCCGGCTGCTCGTCATACACCAGGTTGAGGCTCTGGAAGATGGCATCCGCAGACCCGGTGAACCAGCGCGGCCCGAGCCTCTGCTGGGCCGGGACGGGAGTCACGTAGTCACCGAGCAGCGTCGGCATGCGCCAGGTCTGCGTGATGTGGCGGTCGAGGCTGTGCGACTTGTACTGGGTCAGCACGCACACGCGGCGCAGCCCGGCATTGATCAGATTGGACAGGACGAAGTCCACGAGCCGATAGGAGCCGCCGAAGGGCACCGCAGGCTTGGCGCGATCCGCCGTCAGCGGCATCAGCCGCTTGCCTTCGCCCCCAGCGAGGACCATGGCCAGCACGTGCGGGTCGGTGCTCACACGCGTCACAGTAGTCCCGGAACGGGTCACGTGTACGGCCATGACCGGAACACCCCTAGGGTGAAACCGTGCGTGTGGGAATGCTGACCCGGGAGTGGCCGCCGGAGGTCTACGGCGGGGCTGGCGTGCACGTCGAGCACCTCGTGGCGGAGTTGCGTCGCACCATCGAGGTCGACGTGCACTGCTTCGGCGCTCCACGGCCCGATGCACAGGCCCATCCCGTTCCGGACTTCCTCAGGGGCGCCAATCCGGCCCTGCAGACCCTCGGCGTCGACCTGGAATTCGTGCTCGCGACGGAGGGAGTGGACATCCTCCATTCCCACACCTGGTACGCGAACCTCGGCGGCCACATCGGCGGACTTCTGCACGGTGTGCCCCACGTCCTCACCGCCCACTCCCTGGAGCCCCTTCGCCCCTGGAAGGAGGAGCAGCTGGGCGGCGGCTACCGGGTGTCGTCCTGGGTGGAGCGCACCGCCTACGAGGGCGCCGCACGGATCATCGCGGTGAGCAATGGGATGCGTGAGGACGTGCTGCAGGCCTATCCGTCCGTCGACCCTGACAAGGTCGTCGTCGTCCACAACGGAATCGACACCGACGCCTACCACCCCGTCGAGAACGACGAGGCGGTGAGGCACCTCGGCATCTCGCGGCCCTACGTCCTGTTCGTCGGCCGCATCACCCGCCAGAAGGGCATCGTCCACCTGATCAACGCTGCCCACCGGTTCGATGAGGGCGTTCAACTCGTACTGTGCGCCTCGTCTCCGGATACCCCAGAGATGGGTCGCGAGACGGCAGCAGCGGTCGACACCCTGCTCCGCGAGCGGGGCGAGGGCTCCGTGATCTGGATCCAGGAGCAGGTCGAGCGCCGCCAGCTCGTCTCCCTGTTCTCCCACGCACTGGCCTTCGCCTGTCCGTCGATCTACGAGCCACTCGGCATCGTCAATCTCGAGGCCATGGCCTGCGAGACGGCCGTCGTCGCGTCGGCCGTGGGCGGTATCCCTGAGGTCGTGGTCGACGGCGTGACCGGCCTTCTCGTGCCCTACGACGCCGCTGATCCCGCAGCCCTCGAGGGCGGCATTGCGGCAGCAGTGAACGAACTCGCCGCCGATCCCGCGCGGGCCCGGGCCATGGGTGAGGCCGGACGACAACGCGCGGTTCGCGACTTCGACTGGGACGCGATCGCCGATCAGACCATTGCCGTGTACGAGTCCGCGATGCGGGCATGAGCGACGTCGCGGAGCCGATTCCGGGCATCGCACCCTCGCGCCACCCACGGCCCGTCGTCGGATACTCGCTCTACCTCCTGGCGGCGACACTTTTCGCACTGAACGCGACCGTCTCGAAATCGATCCTGCTCACCGGAATAGAGCCCAGTCGGCTGTCGCAACTCCGGGTCACGGGCGCCTTCCTGATCCTGCTGGTCATCGTCGCCTTGACTCGACGACAGGCGCTGCGCATCCACCGCTCGGAGTTCATCCCTCTGCTCGCGTACGGCATTCTCGGCATCGCGATGACGCAGTACCTCTACTTCGTCGCCATCGAGCTCCTTCCAGTCGGCATAGCCCTGCTCATCGAGTTCACCTCGCCGATCATGGTGGCGCTCTGGTTCCACTTCGTGCTCAAGCACCACACCCCTCGACTCGTGTGGCTCGGGCTGGCCATCGCCTTGATCGGTCTGGCGATGGTGGCGCAGGTCTGGCAGGGGTTCACACTCAACGCACTCGGAGTGATCTCCGCGTTCGGTGCCGGCGCGGCTCTGGCGCTCTACTTCCTGGTTGGCGACTCCATGGTGCAGCGACCCGAGCCCCGGGACGCGGTGTCGATGACCATGTGGGGCTTCGGTGCTGCAGCACTGTTCTGGGTCATCGTCCAGCCATGGTGGTCGTTTCCGTGGAGCGCCCTCACGGGTGTGGGATACCCCCTCGGAGAAGGCAGCTCCGGCGTCCCGATCCCTCTGCTCGCGACCTCAATGATCGTGCTGGGCACTGTCGTCCCGTTCTGGCTGATCGTCGCCTCGCTGCACCACATCCGAGCGGCGAACGCGGCCGTGATCGGCATGACGGAGCCGCTGTTGGCAACGTTCATCGCGTGGGTCGCTCTGGGTGAGGTCCTGGCACCGATCCAGGTGGCCGGTGCCGTGGTCGTGCTGACGGGTGTCTACCTTGCCGAGCGCTACCGCACCTGACGGGAGCACGACTCAGGCGCGCAACACGAAGGGGTCACCCACCGGCTCGTCGCTCGACTCGATCCACACGCCCTTGGGCTGGGTGAACTCCGCGAAGCCATCAAGCCCGTTCTCGCGTCCGTAGCCGGAGAGCTTGTTGCCGCCGAAGGGCGTGGCGAACTGCAACGCCCGGTACATGTTGATCCAGACGGTTCCGGTGTCCAGTCGGCTCGCCACCCGGTGCGCCCGGCCGAGATCCCTCGTCCACACCCCCGCTGCGAGGGCGAAGGGAGAGTCGTTCGCGATGGCGATGGCTTCGTCCTCGCCGCTCACCCGGATCACCGAGAGCACCGGGCCGAACAACTCGTTGCGGGCGACCGACATGTCATTCCGGACGTTGTCGAGAACCGTCGGCGCGTAGAACCATCCTTGGTCAGGGCGATCTGCGTCATCGCCGCCGACGATGAGATCAGCTCCCTCCGCGACCGCCTCGCGAACCCGCGAACGCACACCCTCGAGAATCTTGGCCTGCGACATGGGGCCCATCTCCGTCGACTCGGACGTTGGATCGCCCAGGGCGATCGTTCGGGCTCGCGTGGCGACCTTCTCGACGAGCTCGTCCGCGACCCTCTCGTGCACGAGCAGCCGGGAGCCGGCGACGCAGGTCTGCCCTGCTGCCGCGAAGATCCCGGCAATCACCCCGTTGACGACATCGTCGACGCGCACGTCCTCGAAGAAGATGTTCGCGCTCTTGCCGCCCAGTTCGAGCACGAGTGGTTTGAGACCCTCGGCTGCGCGAGCTGCCACGTGCTTGGCACTCTCCGGGCCTCCCGTGAACCACACCTTGCGCACGAGCGGGTGCGCCACCAGCGCATCCCCCGCCTCGTGCCCGAAGCCCATGACGACGTTGAGGCATCCATCGGGCAGGCCGGCCTCCTTGGCCAGTTCTGCCAGGCGGAGCAGTGACAGCGCATTGACCTCCGGCGGCTTCACGACCACGGTGTTGCCCGCTGCGAGCGCCGGGGCGAGCCCCATGCCGCCGAGCAGCATCGGGGAGTTGAAAGCCGGGATCACACCCACCACGCCATAGGGGATGCGCTGGGTGAAGACGGTCAGGCTCGGTCGGTCCTGCGGGATGCTTCGGCCCTCGGTCTGATAGGCCAGCGAGGCGTAGTAGTGGTACCAGGCGCGCAGCGAGGTCATCTGGCCGCGGACTTCACGGACGACCTTGCCCGCATCCCGGGCTTCGAGTCCTGCGAGTTCATCTGCATGGGCGGCGATGAGGTCGCCGAGCCGCCAGAGGATGTCCGCTCTACTGGTCGGACCCACGTTGCGCCAAGTCGTGAAGGCCTGCTGCGCCGACTGGACAGCCGCCTCGATGTCGATGGCATCACCCCGAGCGATCTCAGCCCACGGCTCGGTGGTCATGGGGTCGATCGTCGGGAGATAGGCACCCGAGGCCGGCGTCGTACGGCGACCGTCGATCCAATGGTCATAGCGGTGGGGGGTCATCGTCATTCGTCCTCGCCTACTCGTCCTCGAAGAAGTCGAGGCGCTCGAGCACCTCGATGGCATGGCGTGCACTTGCGGTGATGTGCTGCTCCATGGCGCGCTGCACCGCGAGGGTGTCACGACGCCGGAAGGCATCCAGGATGTCCCGGTGCTGACGGTTAGCCTCGTCCAGCCATTCCGCAGGGAAGTCTGCGTAGGGCATCGGCAGGGATCGGGAGAGCAGTGCGAGGACACTCGTCATGCGCGGACTGTCCGCGGCGATATTGATCATGCGATGGAACTCGTGGTTCAGGGCCTGCTGCTCGTCGAGGCTCTCAACCTCCGACATGCGATCGTGCAGGGCGACCAATTTCGCGAAGCCAGCGTCGTCGAGTCGCGCGACGGCCCGCGCCGCTGCCAGGCCGGCGACCTGCCCGAAGATCTGGTAGTGATCGGCGATGTCATCCCGGTCGATCCGAGCAACATAGGAGCCCTTACGGGGGATCGTGCGCACCAGGCCCTCCCGATCCAGCGAGATCAGTGCTTCGCGCACGGGCAGACGGCTGACCCCGAGCTCCTCGGCGATGGCGTCCTGATCGATGCGCTGTCCGGACCTCAGGCGCCCGGAGAGTATGGACGTGCGAAGGTGGGCTGCCACTTCGTCCGCCAGGTTGGTCCGCCTTCGCGGCCGCAGTTCGGAGATCTCGGCGCTCACGAGAGCTCGATCCAGGTGGTCTTGAGGTCGGTGAACTTGTCCATGGCATGCAGGGACTTGTCGCTGCCGAATCCAGACTGCTTGACGCCCCCGAACGGGACCGTGAGGTCCCCCTCCTCGTAGCAGTTGACCCAGACCGTGCCCATCTTCAAGCCCTTCGATATGCGCCGTGCGCGGCTCAGGTCGTTCGTCCAGACAGCGGAGGCGAGGCCGTAGTTCGTAGCGTTGCCAATACGGATCGCCTCATCGTCGGACGAGAAGGTCAGGACCGACAGAACCGGCCCGAACACCTCCCGCTGGGCGAGCAGGGAATGCGGCTGCAGTCCGTCCACCACTGTGGGCGGGTAGTAGGAACCCCCTGTTTCGACGAGCACCGGCTCACCGCCCATGAGCAGTTCACCACCCTCGTCGAGACCGTCGCGAACAATCCCGTGGATGGTCTCGAGTTGACGGGCACTGGCGATGGCACCTATCGGGGCCGCATGATCGAGCGGGTCCGCCGGCTGCATTACGGCCATAGCATCGAGAACCTTGGCCAGCACCTCGTCCTTGACGGACTCGTGGACGACCAGTCGCGAGCCCGCAGAGCACATCTGACCTGCGTTGTAGGTGACGGCCCACGCCGAGGCAGCCGCGGCTGCATCGAGATCGGCATCGGCGAAGACGACATTGGCGCCCTTGCCGCCCAATTCCAGATAGGGCCGCTTCATGTTGGATTGGGCCGCTGCAGTCATGATCGCGCGCCCGGTCGCCGTGGATCCGGTGAAGGTCACGATGTCGACATCCATGTGACTGGCGAGGGCAGCCCCCGTGGTGGACCCCATGCCGTTGACGACGTTGAGCACGCCCTCCGGCAGACCGGCCTCCAGGCCAAGCTGTGCGACGTACAGCGCCGTGAGCGGCGACACTTCGGAAGGCTTGAGGACCATCGAGCAGCCGACGGCCAGCGCCGGCGCGATCTTCCAGGTCTCGAGGGTGAGTGGGAAGTTCCAGGGGGTGATGGCCGCCACGACTCCCGCGGGCTCGCGTTCGATCATCGCCCAGGAGGAGTCGCCCACCTTGGGAATCTCATCCAGGACCTTGTCGATCGCCTCGCCAAACCATCGCAGCGTGCGATAGCACGCCCGCACGTCGATGGCCTTGGCCTCGCGGGCCGGCTTGCCCATCTCGAGCGTGGTCAGCACCGCCAGTTGCTCGGCGTGCTCGTTGACGAGGTTGGCCCAGCGCACCATCACGTCCTTGCGATCCATCGGCGACATTCCGGCCCACCGGCGATCCTCGAAGGAGGCGCGCGCAGCCGCGACCGCCCGGTCGACCGCCGCCGCATCGCCGAAGGCGACATCGGTGACGACCCGCCCGTCACATGGGCTGACCACCTCGTACCGAGACGACCCGGCTTCCCACTTCCCGTCGATCAGCAGCCCGGTGGGGTACTGAACGGAGGCAGCCAGAGCCCGCCAGTCCGGGGTCATGGTGGTCATGGCGGTCATGCGACTCTCCTGCGGATTGATTTGATAAATGATACAAATGGAGGGTGGACGTGATCCAGGCCTCCGAGCACGACGACCTCCGTGCCGGCGTGCGCGAGGTGGTCGAGCGATTCGACGGTGCCTACTGGCGCTCGCTCGAGCCGGACCGATACCCCGAGGAGTTCGTGACCGCCCTGACGGAGGCGGGCTTCCTGGGGGCCCTGGTGCCGGAGGAGTACGGCGGCGGCGGGGCGACCATCACCGAGGCGTCGGTGATCCTCGAGGAGATCTCCGCGTCGGGCGGGAATCCGAGCGCCTGCCACGCGCAGATGTACATCATGGGGACCCTGCTCCGGCACGGCAGTGAGGAGCAGAAGCAGCGCTACCTCCCCGCGATCGCGGACGGGAGCCTGCGGCTCCAGGCCTTCGGAGTCACCGAGCCGAGTGCGGGGTCGGAGACGACGCGGATTCGCACGCGAGCTGAACGCGTGACCGAAGGCTGGCGCATCAACGGACAGAAGATCTGGACCTCTCGGGCCCTGTACTCCGACCTGATGATCCTGCTGGCCCGCACGACGCCCTTCGAGGACGTCGACAAGAAGACCGACGGACTCTCCGTCTTCATCTTCGACATGCGCGACCTGCAGGGGCTGACCATCAAGCCGATCGCGACGATGATGAATCACAACACCACGGAGGTGTTCTTCGACGACGTGGTGATCCCTGCCGACTCCCTCATCGGCGAGGAAGGCCGCGGATTCCGCTACATCCTGGACGGCATGAATGCCGAGCGCATCCTGATTGCCGCCGAGTGCATCGGGGACGGCCGTTTCGTGCTGGATCGAGCGATCGCCTACACCAACGAGCGCGAGGTCTTCGGACGACCGATCGGCGCCAACCAGGGCGTGCAGTTTCCGCTCGCCCGTGCATACGCTCAACTGTGCGCGGCGAACCTCGTGAGATTCGAGGCAGCTCGGAAGTTCGACGCCGGCGAGAAGTGCGCGACCGAGGCGAACATGGCCAAGTTCCTCGCCTCGGAGGCATCCTGGGCGGCGGCGAACGCGGCACTCGACGCGCACGGCGGCTTCGGCTTCGCCGTCGAGTACGACATCGAGCGCAAGTTCCGCGAGACCCGGCTCTACCAGGTCGCCCCCATCAACAACAACCTCGTTCTCGCGTATCTCGGTCAGCACGTCCTGGGCCTTCCGAAGTCCTACTGACCAGCCGCACGGGCGCGAAGCAACTCCACGAGAGCCGCTTCGTGCTCGTCGAGGGCGGGAACCGGACCCTCCGCAGGGGCCCATCCGGAGATGTCGAAGGGCGACCGCAGGAGTTCCACCGGTCCGCTGGGCGTGTTCACGTCGACGAATCGTTCGCGCGCACGAAGCTGCTCGTGGGACCACACCCCGGCTAGGTCGTTGACCCGGGCGTTGGCGATTCGGCCGTTGGCGAGCCCTCCACGAGCCTCGTCAGCAGAGATCGTCTGCAGTCGCTGGCGGATGAGACCCTCGAGTTGGTCGACGTTCGCGATGCGCTGGGCATTGGTGACGAATCGGGGGTCGGTGCCGAGTTCGGCAGCGCCCAGGAGGCAGGCAGCCATGCTGCGCCACTCCTCGTCGCTCTGGACGGCGATCAGAATCGTGCTGCCATCGGACAGGGCGAACGTGCCGTACGGAGCGATCGCATGATGGCGCCGGCCCGCTCTCTCGGGCTGACCATCGCCGTAGACCGCGTTGTACAGGGGTGCGGACATCCACTCGGCGAGGGAGTCGAGCATCGACACGTGAATGGCCGCACCTTCACCGGTGCGCTCCCGACGGGTCAGGGCGGCCAGGATCGAGGTCAGCGCGTACATCCCGGCGCAGATATCGGCCACTGAGAAGCCAACCTTGCTCATCTCGCCGGTGCCTGTCACCGAGAAGACTCCGGACTCCGCCTGAATGGCCAGGTCGTAGGCCTTGTCATCAGTGCGGGGGCCACCGAGTCCGTAACCGGAGATCTCCGCAGCGATCAGCGAGGGGTGCCGATCATGGAGCGTGGCCGCGTCGACTCCGAGGCTCGCGGCGGCCCGAGGCGAGAGATTGTGGATGAACACATCGGCGCCCGCGATGAGTGACATGAGCAGGTCACCGTCGATCTTTACATCGAGGACCACCGACTGCTTCCCCTTGTTCGCCCACACGAAGAAGGCGGACTCGCCGTTGACCACCGTGTCGTAGTGCCGGGCGAAGTCGCCCTCCGGCCGCTCCACCTTCAGAACTGTGGCACCGAGGTCGGCGAGCTGTCGAGTGGCGAAGGGTGCAGAGATGGCCTGCTCCAAGGCCACGACAACGATGCCGTCCAGAGGTGCCGTCATGAGTCGATCTCGGCAACCTCGCGCACGAACCAGTCGACCATCGCCTCGCAGTTGCGTCGCAGTGACACTTCATTGATTTCCAGGTCCTGAAGGATCTGTGCGGCCGATGTGTGACTCGGGATGTGATCAGGTCCGATGCGCACCCACGATCCGACCACGTCGATGTCAGCCTCAGGATGGAACTGGGTGCCCACGGCCCGGCCTCGACGGAAGAGCTGCACAGCCTTGCCGTTGTGGGCGAGCACCTCGACATCCTCGGGGACCACGACGCGATCCTCATGCCACGTGAACCAAGGGCCGGCAGGCACCGGAAGGGCCGAATCCTGGTCGAAGGTCACGATGCCGATCTCCTGCTCCGCATCGGGGGCCCGTTCGACATGGCCACCGAGGGATTCCGCCAGCAGTTGGCCTCCGAAGCACACTCCCAGGTAGGGGATGTCCTCCTCGATAAGAGTGCGGATCAGGTCGATCTCCGGCTCCACCCAGGTGCGAGCGCGCGGGTCGTAGGCATTCGAGAAGGAGCCGAAGGCAACGACGGCGTCGAAGTCAGCCGGATTCGGGAAGTCGACATCGGGCCGCTCGGGACTGCTCAGGACCGTGTGGATCTGAACGTCATAGCCGCGCGCCTCCAGAATCTCGCCGATGAGAGCAGGGGCGGCCTCCGGCTCATGGCTGATGAGCAGGAAACGGGGCACAGCCGCATGGGTCACTGTCACATCACCGCACGGTATCGAGCCAGCTCCCAGTCACTGACGTCCTCTCCCTGGTCGGCGTGCTCCGCAAACTCTGCTGCCTCGCGCCGCTGCATGATCAGGAAGTTCTCGACGAAGACGTCGCCGAAGACGGACCTCGTGAAGGGGGTGTCAAAGTTGTCGATGGCCTCGGCGATGCCGACGGGGAGACGCTCCCACCGATCGTCCGCGTGCGGATCTCCGTCCACCTGCGGCATGAGTTCGTAGTCGTTCTCCAGTCCGTCGAGGCCCGCCGCAAGGCACGCAGCGAGGACGAGGTAGGGGTTGGCATCGGCCGCTGCCCACCGGGCCTCGAGGCGGTTTCCGCTTCCCGCCCCCACGATCGATCGCACACCCACGAGTCGGTGGTCAAGACCCCACGTGACCTGCGTCGGCGAGAACGAGTAGTCCTGCACCCGCTTGTAGCCGCTGATGGTCGGGGTCATGACCAGCTGAAGCTCCTTGTGGTGAGCGAGCAGCCCCGTGAGGTAGCGACGCATGACGCTGTTGCCGAGGACGGTCTCCTCATCCTGCTCAGCGAAGACGTTCCGGCCGTCCTTCGTGAGCGACTGGTGCACGTGCATGCCGTTGCCAGCCTCGAGGAGGAAGGGCTTGGCCATGAAGGTCGCGTTCAGGCCGTGGCGCTTCGCCACGAGACGGACGATGTACTTGAAGTACACGGTGTGATCCGCCATCTCCATCAGCGGTCCGTAGCGCAGGTTGATCTCGGTCTGTCCGGGCCCATACTCGACGTTCGTGGCCTCGACCTCGATTCCCGTCTTCCGCAGGGACTCGCGGATGTCGAGCATGAACGGCTCCATCTCCCAGCCGCGGTAGATGGAGTAGCAGTTGATGTCGTCGTAGATCGGCTTCCAGTCCTCGGTGAAGAAGTGGCACTCGAGTTCGGTCGCGGCATCGACTCCGTAGCCCATGGACTCGGCACGGGCGAGCTGCTTCTTGAGCATGTTCCGGGCATCCATGGCCACCGGCTCATGGGTCGAGTTGTCGAAGGTGTCGCACATGACGATGCCGACCCCATCGGTCCAGCCGGCGATGCGGAAGCTCGAGAGGTCGGGGACGGCGTGCATGTCGGGGAAGCCGTCCGCCTCGTTCACCCACGGCGTCGAGAAGATGAAACAGGTCGGGTCCCAGGTGTAGACCACGTTGGCGATGTGGAAGCCCCCACCTCGGAGGAACTGACGCACCGGGATGCGCTTTCCCCGGGGCATTCCCCAGGTGTCGACGATGACGCACTCGACCGTGTGGATGCCGAACTCCTCGCACAGGGCGGCGACCCGAGCGTGCTCGGCCGGATCCCACTGCATGGAACCTCCCGGAAGACAAGATTTCGGATACTTGATAAATGTAGTCTTCGACGAGGCTTCCGTCCGGAATTCACGATGAAAGGCCCCCCATGCGTGCCGTCACCCTCACCGCCCCCGGTGCTCCCCTGTCGGTCAGCGAGGCGCCCGAGCCGATCGCCCCGGACGGCGGGGCCGTCATCGACGTGCTGGCCTGCGGGATCTGCCACTCGGACCTGCATGCCGCTGCGGGTGACTACCCCACGACA
>Ga0315906_10006326_pt1 | contig 14675 bp, 12 predicted proteins | sample LakEriMetagenome_4_FD_203526 | JGI IMG/M metagenome (GOLD analysis project Ga0315906, IMG submission 203526) | Freshwater fungal communities from buoy surface, Lake Erie, Ohio, United States - Buoy 2 MA122 | ecosystem: Environmental > Aquatic > Freshwater > Lake > Lake biofilm | place: USA...
CATGAAGCACGATTTCCTCCAATTCGATAGCTCAGTCAAAGCGGTTTTGGGTTCCGAGACCTTCAAGCGGGCTTCAAAAATCCGCAAACTGCTCGAATTCTTGGCAGACAGAACTGCTGCTTTAGGGTCAGAGAACGTCACCGCTCAATTGGTGGCAACCGCGTTCTTTCAGCTCACTGCGCAACAAGCCGAGAAGTCCTCCATTCACCGTGTCCAAATTAGTCGCCTCAAGACGCTACTAACTGACTTCTACCGGCAAGAGGGACGTAACCAAAGCTGGCAATTGAGCATCCTTGCAGGTTGTTACGGCCTTGATTTGGTGCCCAGTGCGGACGACCAATCCAATTTTTCGCCGCGTCTGGCCATCATTCCTTTTCAGAACCTGGGGGGAGACTCTTCGCAGCAGGAGATATGCATCGGTATGGCGCATGACTTGATTCACATGTTGGCGCAGACCCGTACGCTGAGGCTGATTTCTATAACCCATCAAATGGACTATTTACAAGCCTCGCGTGCCAAGTTTTTATCGGCCGCGAATGAGAACGCCGATTACGTCTTGGATGGCTCCATCCGGTTTAAACCCGGAGGGTATGAAATCTTGTCCAAACTGACGGATGTGAAGACTTGCCAAGTGATGTGGTCACAAAAATTCGAGCTCCCAATCGATTCAACTCACTTATTCGAGTTTCAATATGAAATCGCGCTCAAGATTGCAGCTTCGCTGGCTACGCCTTCAGGGGTCATTTCACGCCTGGTTCGAAACAAGCCCTCAGACGGGTCGGCTTATGCGGCCGTTCTCCACTTTTATGCCCACACTGAAAAGTACACACCCCAATCGCATGCGATTGCCAAAGCGTCTTTGCTGTCAGCAGTTCAAAATGCACCGCTGTACGCAGAAGCCTGGACTTGCCTGTCTGGTATTTACTGGAACGAGTATGTCTTCGGTTTTGAAAAGGCTCTTACGGACAGTAAGGCCTTGGACGAATCCATCCGTTGCGCCATGCATGCTTTGACGTTGGCCCCGGACTGTGTTACGGCCATCTATGCATTGGCGTCATCGCATTATCAAAGAGGCGAAAAATCGCTTTTTAAAGAATATTCAATCAAAGTATTGGAGCTGGCGCCTTACAGATCAGACATCGTGGCAGGGATCGGGGTGTTCACTGCATGCAATGGGGACTGGGAGGGTGGCCTAGTACTCATGGACCGCGCCCGTGAACTCACCCCTTTGCATCCAGATTGGTACTGGCTCCCGTATTTCGCCAACGAATACCGTCAAGGGAACTTGAACAAAGCGCTAGATTACCTTTACAAGGTCAATCCACAGTCATTTCCGCAAAGTCTGCTGTTTTTTGCAGCCATTCAAGCTAGGCAAGGTAACCACCCTGCTGCGCTGAAGACGTTCAGCGCCTTGAAAAAAATCTTTCCTGATCTTTCTGAGAAACTTCCAACTTATCTGCAACGTCTGTTTCCGCATTCCGAGATGTGTATTCTGTTGCTTGCCGATTTACTTGACGTACAAGCGGAGTCTGCAAGTGAAACTGGTAGCGGCTTGTCCATAACGAATTTCTAATGTCTGTTGATGGCAAACGTCTGTCCGACAGCACATATGACCCGATGACCGCTCACGCTGCAATGCAGACATCCATCCCAGCTTAATGTTTGTCCACTTTGGGTCGAATTCTGCCAGTCAACTTTTGCACAATCGTTGATTTGCCTTTAGCGCCTATTTCTCAACGTCGGACTGGTACCACAAGGCGCAGAAACTCTGAATACCATCAGACCAGTTCCGGCGGCGCTCATAGCCCAGCCGTCTTAGCGCTAAACCCAGCTCCCCCGGATGGCATTTCCCGCGCCACTTGCCTGCCAACATGGCTCGGAGTGCAGGTAGTGAGAGGCCTTGGCTCTTGATCTCTGCGGGGATGTTTGCGAGCAGCTTGGCAAGGCGATCCTCCAGCGGTGTGAGTCGCTCGGTCCACTCAGCCTCAGATTTTTGGTTGCTGGCTTCGCGGGTTGCTAACTTGTTGGAAATTTGGGTTTCAGATTGTGCGCGGACTGAGTCTATATAAGTGCTCATTTTTACCTCCTGTGGTGATTACATGTTTTCCGGCATGGGCGATAACTTCTGTCGGTTTTGTCACTGGGCAACCCCTGCCACCCGTGAAATCCACCAACAAAACTGATGCACTGACAAAAATGCCATAAGGCTATTTGATTGATCTGTCACTTTTGTCAGTTCATAGAAGATATTGATCTTTAAGAGGGGCGGTAGCCCCTCTCCACTGACAAAACTGCCATTACCCCGCCGTTGCCACCTTTGGATTGATCATGAACCTTACGGTCGGACGGCCGTCGTTTGCGCTGACTTTGTCATCGCGAACCGCACGTAACCACCCCATGTCTTGAAGAACTTCAGTTGCTTCAGTTGCCTCCTTGACCGTGGAGAGAAGTGACCAGTTTTTTCTGTAAACATTACGAACAGTAAAGCCGTCCTTCAGGTCACCCTGCCTTATGTGCTTTGCCAGTGCCTTAGCTGCATCTTTCGAGCCTGCGGTAACAGCTGCGTAAGCACGCTCAGCATGTGACAACAGAAATTTTTGCCAAGCAATCGCACGTTTGAGTGAATCAATTCCAATGTCACCGGAATGTCCCAAAATCAAGTGGTCTAAAAGCGCAAGTGTAGGAACTAGCTTGCGGTATTTGCTTATGTGCGACTCCATGAACGGTGAGTAGGTACCACTTCGCAAATCGATTTCCAACGCAACCCACCATGAGTTGAAACGCTCCTGTGCCGCCTCGTTAAATTGCAAAACTGGGATGCTGTCTGTGTAGACTTTCCTCGCACCTAGGGAGATGGGATCCATGCCAGCCAGTCGAGCAAAAACATCATTTGCTGCATCTGCTGCAGCAAGGTCTACCGACCGATCTACCATGCTCCATTGCTCACTCAAGTCTGGATAAACGAGCAGCTGCAGTCTCTGAGCCAGACCATCGTCGCCCCGCCCGCCGTTTACAGCCGAATGCAGATATTCACGCAGCTTTGTTGGCTGCAGTCCACCGAGCAGTGAAATGCATAACCGTGGAATGTGTAATGTTCCGCGCTCTACGCGATCAAATGTGTAGCTTTGCTTCCCGTTCCACGCCTCTAAATAGAAAGCTCTCGCAGCCTCCTGTCCCTTTTCGTCAAGGCGAACCAACAGACCAGAGAGTTCATCCTGAAATACAAGCACACCGTGTGGGTTTCCTGATAGTACTTGCCCAAGCTTTTGATAAGTTGCGTCGTTGAGTAGGAATCGTGGAGGTTCAGGTTTTTGTGGCTCAACTGGGAGTTGATTGATTGAAACGCCGCCTCCCTTTTTGATCTGTGCTTCAAGCTGTTTCTTTGTGGCTTCATAGACCATCCGATCAATTTCATATTTAGCCATCGTTGTTGCAAAGGCCGCCTGAGCGGCAGCTTCTAGCTTTCGAACTGGATAAAGAACTTGATCAAGTGCAGGGGACTTCATGACTCCGGGGCGACCAACTACAGCACCCCACAAATTCGGCACCTCGACCCAGCCCGTGTCATGCTGTTTAGGCTGCACACCGATCCGATTGCCAACGACTGCGCCTGCGCCAACCAGTGCACCAACTGCAAGATATTCAATTGGGCATTGCATACGCTCAGCGATATCTTTGATCCATGGCGCAAAGACGCCGGGTAGTAAACGCTCGTCGAACTTGAAGACATGAGGCAATGAAGCGCTAATTTCAGTCGGGTCAGGCCACGCTTCTAGATCGTTTTCTGAAGTTTTCTGATACCGACGTGAGCGGTCAATGACAACATCTTCGTCGAGTGGTGGGGTAATGTGCAATTGGTTGTAATCGAGCAATGTTCGCTCGACTGTCGACTGATCAAGCCCCTTGCCGCGCAGATGCCCTGAATAACGCAGGACGAACTCCTCGCGACCTTCACCATCACGAATTTGGTCAGGTATTGTGAAAACTCCGATGTTGGATGCTGGCTTGGTGTTCGCTATGCCGCCAGTGGACTTCTTACCCATCGGGTTCAAGGCCAAATCAGTCAACCACTTTGGCGCTGGAGCAATCCAATCTCGCTGGGGCAGCCCCTCGCCTTGCCACGTGTAAAGCTTGCCATTTTCATGTCGGCTTGGCGCAGCAACAACATACCCACCGTTAGCCCTGATATCAATGCCGGGGGCAATATTCCCTGCGCGACTTTTGATGTCAAGCTCTTGCGGCTGCCGAAATACATAGTGCGCACCGTTACCTGTAGTCTGCGCGAGCGTTTGGGGTAATTTTCCGTATTGCGCTTCAAGTGCGTGGAGCGATGTTTCCCCACCGTCCCGATCATCTCTATCAAGTACAAAGATGCCGCTCACCCAACCCGTAGCCAAGCCAAGGTTGTAAGGAGTGTTGGTGAACCACTCGCGAATTTGCTCCACGTCTGAGCTTGCATCAAGATGCCCATGAGGAACCAGCAGCGAAAAGGGATGCTTGCCCGGCTTGCATTTTGGGTTGATGGAGGAACCACCGCATGAGCACGCACCTGCGTACGTGATGTAGTGCAAGGGAAGAACGCGCATCCCAAGCGATGAGTAGTTTAGGGCGTGATCGAGTGTCGACATTTGGATCATAGTTTTAAGCCTTACTTTGCGCGACGCAAATTTGTTCGCTAAGAGGACGCGGCGTAGGCGGCGTCAGCCCCTCAGTGAGGTATATCTTTTTAAGAATTTCTAGAGCCTTTTCGTTGGGAAATGGTTGCCCCTGCTCTGCTAATTCCATTACAAGCGTGATAAGACGCCCCTCCGGTGTTGATAAATTCACGCTTCGCGTGAGCAAGGTTTCGCTTGTATTTAGGCGGCTGTACTCAAACCGTAATCCTTCATAACCTAGGTTGTGAATCTCAACGAGAGTTTGCACAGCCTGCCGCGTGGCGCGTTCTGATGGCCACAAAGTTGAATCAACAACTTCTGACGCTAATGGATAGCCTGATACTGGGTCATAGGTGATTGCTATACGCGATGCATTCGTTTCACTCATACTTTCACCTCTTCGAACTTAGATGAAAGCCACTGATCAATAAGCTCAGAGTCCCAGACTGATACTCCTTCCGAGACTTTCACAGGTCGAGGGAATTTGTTTGCGTTGATGAGGCGATAAAGATGAGTTTTGCTAACCCCTGTGCGTTCAATAACGCTTTTGATGCGCAATGCTTTGCGCGGTGTGATGTACTGTTCCATGAGACTCCTTGGTAAATGGAGTCTTAACGATATGTAATTACAAGGAATAGTGATACTGACAATAATTAAGCTAGTTTTTGTCAGGTTTGATAGGGCCTGATAAGTTCGTTGAGTTCACTAAGGCTAAGCGACTCAACTGTTTTTTTACCCGTAGCCCAATCACGTTCAATGCTGCGTGCGGCGCAATCACCGGAAATATCAATGAATGATTGCAGAGCAAGTTTCTTGGCAGCTGCTAGCGCCCCGCGTTTATATTGAAGCCGACGACGTTCAATTTCAATTACTGCACTAACAATATCTGAAGGGGTAAATCCGTAATCAGGCCTACGTCCCGGTCCATGCACTAGACCTATTGAGCTACCGAAAAGGGCCTTAGGATTCTTACCCCCAAACACCTCCAAAAATGCGTCAGCCAAAACATTCAAGCTTTCAATGTCCGGTTGTTTCCCATCCTTCACTGCAATTACCAAATTAACCGCAGCCCGCATTTGTGTACTATCTATATCAACACCTTTTAGCTGTGATTGATTTCGTCTGTAATGAGTCATTTACCACCCCCACAATAACTTGCCCAGTCATTCATCATGAGGAAACGCTTGTCGAGCATGTCACCACGCCGGTAGGCTGCCTCGACTTTGTTGCTGATCTTGTGAGCAAGGGCTAGTTCACATGCCTCGTTGGGGTAGTTGGTTGTCTCTGCCAGCCAGTCCCTGAAACATGACCTGAATCCATGCACCGTGAAATGCCCATTTCCGCATCGACGTAGCACCGCGGTTAATGTCATGTCTGACTGAGGCGTGTTTGGTTTTGAACTTGGAAAAACAAGTTCTGTATCTTCTATTCGTGGTAACGCATTCAGCAGATCAATGGCTGCTTCCGACAATGGAACGCGGTGCTCTTGTGACATCTTCATCCTGTTAGCAGGAATGACCCACAATTTCCGTTCAAGATCAATTTCGCTCCAGACTGCACCTCGGATTTCTCCCGACCTGCACCCAGTCAGGATGAGAAGCTCAAGTGCTTTTGCACCCGTCCCATTTCGTCCCCTCAGTGCTTTGAAAAAAGCAGGCAATTCTTGATATGGCATTGCTGCATGGTGCTTCACCTTAGACACCTTGCTAGGCTTCGCAAGTGAGTGTTCAAGGTGTCCCTTCCAACGAGCGGGGTTCTCGCCGTGACGAAATTTGTTAAATGTTGCCCAGTCAAGCACTGATTCAATTCGTCCGCGAAGTCTTTTTGCAGTTTCTGTTTTAGTAGCCCAAATTGGAGTGAGTACATTCAGAATTAATGCTTCATCGATTTCACCCACAGGTATGTTGCCGAAAACTGGATACGCATACTGACTAAGTGTGTTAGCCCACTGCTGCGCGTGTTTGCTATTTTTCCATTCGTTTTGGTGTGCCGAAATGTAAGCATCAGCACAGAACTCAAATGTTTTGTTCCGGTGCTTTCCAATCTGTTGAGCCAACTTCGCGTCTTGGCGAGCAGCAAGCGGGTCAGTGGGATGGGATGGGTGATGAAGCTGTTCCCTTAGTTCTGTTGCTCGCTTGCGCGCATCTGCTAATGAAACAGCGTGCAATGGCCCCAGCCCCATGCGTCTGCGCTCCCCGGTGGGTGATGTGAACCGGAATACCCATGATTTACTTGCGCCTCTGACCAAAAGGTACAGGTTGCCGCCATCAGCGTGGCAGCCGTCTTTAAGGTGTTTTAAAGATACCGCCGAAAGCTTGGCTGGTGCATGATTTGACTTGCCCATAAACCCATTTCCGTTGTGCCATTCTGTAGGCCATATTTTGAGGGATGATATGGTTTCTTATGGTACTTCTTGGATTTAATTTTGCATTTATCATCTGCAAAAGATGTTGTACACGTGTTTATGGAACTAACTGGAACTGCATGGTTATGGCGGATGGATTTCACCGCTTCCGCCAGAATCCTCTATTTGCAGCTGGGTTCAAGCCAGTTAAAACTCCGACAACCAGCCTCAGTTTGTAGGCCAAAAATAACTGCCAGACTGTGGCATCGGTTTTTCGGCGTGCAATTCACTGCGACATACCAAATCAATCACCTGCGCCATCCCTTCCTCAGAAATATGAGGCACACCTTGGCGATGCAAGTTTTGTAGTGCGCTTTGAGCAGCGGGTGCTTCTGCGCCCAAGTGTTTGAGTGCTATCTCAATGGCTTGCGACTCATTGAGCGGATTCATTAACCACTGCCATGCAGCCGTCCATGCGCTTTGAAAACCCTTGGCCAATTCTGGATGCGCATCTGCCCACTCACGGCGGGCAGCAACCACGGGGCCGGGATAGTTGGGAAATGCTTGCCGCGTTGTTGTTAAACGCACAAAACCATCGTTGACCAGGGCCTTGTCCAAAGGTGGGTTGATAAAACTGGCCATGAATTCACCACTGCGCATGGCTTGAACACGCTGCTGGCTGTCGCCCACTTCAACCAATTGGTAATCGTTTGAAGCCAAGCCCATTGAAGACAACAACTGAACCAGCAACAATGCATACCCACTGCGAGCTCCATCAACAGCAATCCGATGACCTTTAAGTTCCGTGAGGGATCGAATCATGGCGGATGCGACGAGTGCCACATCGGGAGCATGCGATTGCGCTGCAAGCAAACACAAAGGTGTGCCATTCAAACCGGCGCGAACGACATGGTCTGGCAGTTGGCACCCAACATCAAAACGCCCTTCCCTTAGTCCTTGCATTTGAACTGTCGACGAGCCTGTGTGCGTGATGTTGCATTGCACACCATGGGCTTCAAACAGCCCTTGGCTTTGAGCAACAAACAAGGCCCAAACAGGAAAACCGCCAGAAATGTAGGCTAGGCGAAGGGGTTGATTTGACATGGGATTCATTGATCAATCCAACTTTGCACCACTGGCTTTCATGACTTCTCCTAAAAGGACTGCTTCTTCTTGAATAAATTTATCAAATGCGGCAGGTTTCATTTTGAATTGCAATGCACCGAGTTTTTCAAATCTTTCACGAACATCTGGCATGTCGACAATGACATTGATTTCATCGTTCATCTTGTCCAAGATGGCTTTGGGCGTTTGGGAAGGGGCTAGCATGCCAATCCAGAAATTGAATTGACCTTGAGGGTAGCCCTCTTCCGCCATTGTTGGAATATTTGGAAACGCCACGGCACGTTTTTCTGAACTGACTGCCAGAGGCACAACCTTGCCTTCACGAATCATGGTGACGCTGGAAATAAGAGGTGCAAACACATAGTCGACGTTGTTACCGGCAATGTCCACCAACATTTGAGGTGTACCCTTGTAAGGCACATGATTGCCTTTGAGCTTGAGGCCCACCACAAATTTTTCAGCATTCACATGCGCTGCACTGCCAATACCTGCACTGGCGTAGTTCAAGCCATTTGGAGCTGCTCGAACTTTATCGACCAACTCTTTGACCGTCTTGACGCCCAAACCAGGTGCAGCAACCAAGGCACTTGGTAAGGAACCGAGAGGGCTAACGCCTGCCAAATCTTTGAGCTGATAGTTCAGCTTGCTGTACAACACAGGATTGACCACGTGGCCCGTAGAAACCACCACAAAGGTATAGCCATCGGGTGTAGATTTGGCCACCGCAGATGTGCCAATGGTGCCGCCTGCACCCACACGGTTTTCAACCACCACAGTTTGACCCAAACGGGGGCCAAGCTTTTCGCCGATGACGCGAGCCATGATGTCAGTGGCACTGCCTGCCGTAAACGGAACAACAAAAGTAATTTGCTTTGATGGCCAAGCTTGTGCGTGGGCATTCAGGGATGCGCTCAATGCCAATGTTGCCAGGGCAAGCGTTGTTTTCAAACTAACGAAACTGTTCAATTTATTCATGTCTGTCTCCTAAAAAAGTTGAATATAAAAAACTTCAAAATTGGTCTTGATAACTTTTTAGCATCAGCTACAAACAACATTTTGCCCCCAAACAACCCGCCATTAAATTTATGGTGAAATAAAATGTAATTTGAAGAGATAAAACAAGGAAGTCGAGGTTTTACAAGCAATAGAACGTTCTATCAGCCTGATTTATTTGATGGTTAATACGGCTAAATAAACTTTGAAGTTAGACGGAGAAGGACCCCGCTTGTGCCAACGCATCATTCAAATCGAAATCTGATTGGCTGGAAAGTTTAAGAAGAATTGCATTTTGGAAAAGTTGATGTGGAATTTTTTGAATAGCAATTACTTGTCTTTGCTCAATGTCTTGCAATGTCGCTGACATGAAAATGAAACAAAGGGGTATCATGAATCTCACTTGATTTTTTATTTCTATGCCCAGCTTGCTAATTAAGTATGTGATGACATACGCCGTTTTTGTACTGCTTTCAACAGCGCAGTGGTTTCATCGCAAATTTCACAAGGTCGAATTAGATCAATTTCTTTATCACTTAGAACGCAGTTCCGAAAATGTAATCAAAGCAGATTTTCCGCTAATCAATAGCGCCATCAAAAATTGTCTACTGGCCCCACTTGTCTATGCGCTTTTATTTTTATGCTTCGTTTTCATCGCTGAGAGAATTTTAAAAAAGTTAAGCCATCCATTTTCTTTAAGCGCCACTCTTTATAGTCCTGTATCGATAGTCATCAGCATTGCCTTGGGTGTCATCTATTTTTTAAATTTGAACATTCAACTTGCCAATCCATTTGTGGAAAACAGAGACTGGGTGGCACACTTCTATGCTGAGCCTAAAGTTTTAAGCGCCCCCGATAAAAAAAGAAACTTGGTGTTGATCTACGCAGAATCAATGGAGTCAAGTCTTGAGAGCTTGTATCCGAATGACCATCTATATGATTCACTGAGTTTTAAAAGCCATGCGCCTGTGAGCTTTAGTTCTTTTCAACAACTGACAGACACAGGCTGGACGATTGCAGGCATGACTTCAAGTCAGTGTGGAATTCCATTAAAACCAGTTGGCATTTTTAATGGCGACAATATTGGCGAGTCCACCAACAAGTTCATGCCCAACGCCAAGTGCTTAGGAGATGTACTGAAAGACTATGGCTACAAGAATGTGTTTATAGGCGGTGCGAGCAGCGACTATTCAGGCAAGAATCTTTTTCTCGAAACACACGGCTATGGAGAAATTTACGGCCGCAGTGAGTTTAAAAAAATGAATTCTGAAATTGCTTTGAATGCATGGGGCGTTAACGATGACGAGTTGTTTAAATTTGCCAAAGAAAAATTCCTGAAACTCAAAGCTGAGAACAATCCATTTAACTTGACACTTTTAACAATAGGCATGCACTTCCCTGATGGGTTCCTGTCGCCCTCTTGTCCTAGCAGATATAGCGACTACAGAGACCCCATTCTTTGCACTTCATTTCTGATTAAAGATTTTGTAGATTTTGTAAAAGCCAACGAGGGTGCTGTTGACACCGATATTGTGATTGTAGGAGACCACCTCACAATGAAGGCCTCAATATCCAAGGCACTAGAACATAAAACTGACAGAAGCATTTTCAACTTGTTCATCAGCCGAGATAAAGACGAGATCCCAAATAGAGCACAAATCAATCACTTTGATTTGTTTCCAACCATACTTACACAATTGAACTTTGATTTGAAAGATGGCAGAGCAGGCCTTGGCTGTTCAGGATTTGATCAAGTTAACTGCTCGTCTGTATCGACAGTCGATCAAATAAATGACAAGTTGCATAAGTACTCAAGCTTCTACGAATCCTTATGGACTCATTGACGCAATAGTACGCCGCATGTTGGTCAATAGTGATGATGCCGTCCTTACTTTGTTCAAGGCTTAGCCTTTAAAAACTTGTTGCTTTGCCAATCAGGCCTGAGCAACACACCTTCATCTCGAAGCCCCATGCCCGATAAGTCTTGCGACCCAATGGCAAGCCCCGCAGCTTGACTGCACGACTGCCCTTGCATTCTCTTGATGGCAACTGACAACATGCCTTCTGAAGCATCGCCCAAAGGACGACTCAAATCATCGAGCACGGTGCACTGAGGCGTCATGCCATCAGAGAATCGACCCTCCAATTTGGCGTTCACGCCTTCCATCTCCATGGCGCCATAAGTGATGCCGCAATTGTCTTGGGGATAAAACCCATAAGGTTTGCCGCATGTGGTGCCGCCAATCAACTCCACCTGCACATCAATGCCACGCAGGCCGTTGATGAATGACTCACTGGCTGAACAAGTTCCACCGGTTGCCAACACATAAATTTTGGCCAAGCCCAATGAGGGATAAGCTTGGTTGTTCAGACCAAGGCTGCTGAAATTCATGGCGTAGTTTTCTGAACTTCGCTTGTCTGAAAATTGAGTCCACTCAAAAACTTTTCCTTGTGCTTTATCTCTGCCAGCCACCGAATACGCCAAGGCATTGGCAATGGCCAAATAGCCGCCACCGTTGTAACGCAAATCGACCACCAGATCGGTAATGGCCTGCTGCTTGAAATAGGTCATGGCTTGAATTAGATAAGCTTCAGCACCGGGCACATGGCTGTTGAAAAGCAAGTACCCCATTTTCTGCGAACCCACATTCAAAACCTTGTATTCAACTTGCTGCAGGGTAATGACTTCTGCCTGCATGGTCACATTGAGAGTCTGGCCCGCTCTCAATATTTGAAATTGATGCGGCGCAACTTTGGTGGGCCGCAAACCTTCGTTGAAGATATTGGTTGCTTCAGTGCTTGTGTCATTGACGGAAGCACCGTCAATACTGATGATTTGATCGCCCCTGGCCAAGCCTGCATTCTTGGCGGGTGAATTTGGATAAACATAGGCCAAAGTTAAAACCTTCTGACCCCCTTGGGTGCTGGTTTTAAGCATGAAGCCGTAGCCGCGCAAACTGCTGTCAACAAAGCTATTCCATTCTGTCGAGTCAATGATGAAACTGAACTTATCGACCAAAGTACCTAGGGCAGTTTTAAGAGGCGTTTTGGAATCTGAAAAATAATTAAGCAGTGAGCTCCAAACATCTAAAACGCCATTCTTCAGCACGTTGTAGCGAGAGTCGTCTTCATTGACCTGTGGAATGTCTTTGTACCAAAGGTATCTTTCAGACATGTAGGCTTTGATCCATTTTTTTTCGTCAGCCAATTCACCTTGTTGGCTGGGTTTGGAAGACTTGGATGCGTATGGGCTTTCCTTCGAGCAAATTTGAGCCAACTCCCTTGAAGTCGATGGCGCAGGCTTGTCTTGGCTGGAGCCGCCTCCTCCGCATCCAACCAACAAAAGACCCAAGGTGCCCATCAAAATGGCACGTGAACTGAACATCCACAATTTGTTTGAAGACATTTTGAAAGCCCGTTTGTTTGTCACACATTCAGACCAGACCGCTTTATCCCGCTATCTTTTTGTAGTCTGGACTTTGCAGTACATGATAATGGTTTTGTCGTCTTGCCTCATCCATGCGCATGCCTGAGCGAATGGCGGCTCGCACAATGTTTTCCTTGCGCGTAATTTCTTCTGCATACCCCAGCACTTGCTCTTGCAAAGCTTTGGGAATTACAACCACGCCGTCCGCATCGCCTCGCAGCAAATCACCTGGGTACACCGTTACGCCCCCAATTTGTACAGGTACTTGCAAACCTGCCAGTTGAATACGTCCCTTGCCGGTGCGCATCCAGCTGCCTCGGCTGTAGATTGGATAGTTGAGCTCACTGCACAAAGCAACATCACGGTTAATGCCGTCGATCACTGTGCCTGCCATTTTTCGCTGATGGGCCATTTCTGTGAGGATGTTTCCCCAGGTGGTCATGTGGTCATGGCCCCGGTTGTCAATCACGATCACACTGCCTGGTTCTACATCGTCAATGAAGTCGCCCACATGGCCTTCCTCACCGTGGGCTGCCGGTCGGTACAACACGGTATAAGCGTGACCAGCCATTCGAAACTTTGGATCGCAAGCTTTGATTTGATAACACTGACCCGCCACGCCAGAACGGTCGAGCGCGTCGCTTAAGGCGGCGCAGTCAAGCGCCAAAGCACGCTGCACAAAGGATGCAGAAGAATTATGAGTGGTCATATCAAGATGATCTGTGAATAAAAATAGCGCTGTGAAAGTTCAAGGTGCTTAGTCGGCACGGATGTTGGCAGTCTTGATCACTTTGGACCAATACTGAATGTCCTTGCGAACCACTGCATCAAGCTGGGCCGGCGGCATGTAGCGAATTTCAACACCCGCTGTTTCAGCCGACTTGCGCACACTGGGTGATTCCATGGCCAGCTTCACAGCCTCGGTGAGTTTTTGCACTGTAGCGGGCGGCGTGCCCATGGGTGCAAAGAGCGCCACCCATGCTTCCAGTTCAAACCCAGGAAAACCTGCTTCGGCAGCTGTAGGAACATCTGGCATCAAGGGAATTCGCTTGCTGGCAGCCACTGCCAAAGGGCGCATCTTGCCAGACTGTACAAAGCTGACCAATGATGGCGGTGTGGCCACGGTCATTTGCACATTGCCCGCCACCACGTCCAACATGGCTGGCCCTGCGCCTCGGTAAGGAATATGGGTGATGAAAATATTGTTTTGTTGCTTGAACAATTCCACGCCCACGTGCGGCACTGAGCCGTTGCCGGATGTGGCGTAATTGAGTTTGCCTGGATTGGCACGCGCCAAATCGACGAATTCACGCAGCGTTTTGGCGGGTACGGATGGGTGAACGGCCATCACATGAGGCGACACAACCAGCATGCCGATGGGGGTGAAATCGCGCAGCGGATCCCAGCTGAGGTTGGGAAACATAGAAGGGTTGCCCACATGGAACATGGAGTATCCAACCAGCAAGTTGTGACCGTCTGGTGCAGACTTGGCCACAAAGCTGGCGGCTATGTTGCCACTGGCGCCCGCTTTGTTGTCAATGACCACGGGCTGACCCAGAGTTTGGGTCATTGGGGGCACAACCATGCGGGCCACAGTATCAAGAATGCCACCCGGGGGAACAGGCACGATCAAGTTGACTGGCCGGTTGGGGAAACTTGTTTGACTCTGGGCAGCGCCAGGTACAAACTGCAAACTCAACGCCATGACAAGCCCTAGCGTAGATGCAAAGCCACCGGCTTTGTTGGCGTTTGTCACAAATTTTCTAAGTTGCATGTTGTTGTTTCCTGTTGAGTTGGCGGTCAGTTGTCTGTTCATTGTGAAATACTAGCGCGGTCGATTTTACTTCGAGCGGGTCTGAAGTCTCAATTTGGGCAACTTGATTCCCTAAGGAAGGATGTCCGATTGGCTTTCACCTTAAAAAACTCAAGCTTTTGAGATACAAACCTATCTTAATATTTGATTTTTTTTGCTTTCATCTAGATCTTAAATCCATTGAACATGAACACTCCAACTCAAACTCATTACGAAACCCTTGAAAAATTGTGGCGTCGAATTCATCATTTGAATCACCTTCAATCCATCGCATCCTGGGATCAAGCCGCAAATATGCCGCCCAAGGGTAATGAAGCT
>Ga0315906_10006327_pt1 | contig 14670 bp, 11 predicted proteins | sample LakEriMetagenome_4_FD_203526 | JGI IMG/M metagenome (GOLD analysis project Ga0315906, IMG submission 203526) | Freshwater fungal communities from buoy surface, Lake Erie, Ohio, United States - Buoy 2 MA122 | ecosystem: Environmental > Aquatic > Freshwater > Lake > Lake biofilm | place: USA...
ACGAGTCTTTTGTTTCCAGCGAATTGGTAGCCCGCATCGTGTAGTTACTGCCGATCTTTTCATACCAGCGTACACTGCCCGTCTGTACTTTACGTTTGAATGGGTTAAATCGAGAAACCCCGAAACTAACATCTGGAAGCGTGATCCGGATATCGTTCGTAATGGTGTTTTGCCAGTGGTTCATTGCAACTGTCAGGTTGAATGGCTTGTCCGGAAACAACCGAGTCCAGGTAACAGAGGACTGAAATGTATTGCTGAGGAAGTTGTTTTGGGAAGCAATCGTATTCTGATAATACTGCGAAGTACCGGCATTCACGTTGGCACTGAACGTACTATATGGATTGGCTTTAGGGTCCTGAATGTGTGACCAATTGATAAAGAAGTCCTTGCGGGATGAAAAATCCGGTAATCCCTTTTCTCCAAGAGCCGTGTAGGCATAACTCGTTCTAAAATTACCGTTGTAGCGATACCTTTTCCGGTAACTGGACGTTGCGTCCAGCGTGTAACTTCCTTTGGTATACAGATCGGTGGTGAGCGCCAGATTGAAATAGTCGCTGAAGCCGAAATAATACCCCAGTCGCTGAAAATAAAATCCACGTTGTGCCGACTCACCAAAACCGGGGAAGATGACGCCAGAACTGCGGCCCGTCTTATTCGGGAAAAAACCAAACGGAATGGCCAGCGGTGTCGGTATATTTTCAATAGACAAATAAGCCGGACCGGTCACGATACGATCGTTCTTTATAACCTTCAATTTATTGGACGTAATGGAAAAGTGGGGTGTGTCCAGGTTGCAGGTGGTATAGATACCGTTCTTTATAAAGAAATTGCTTTCGGCGTCTTTCTTTACCGTTTCACCATGTATGTATCCTTCACCTTCCGAGGTAATGACCTGGTTGATCTTTCCTTTCTTCGTATCGAAATTATACCGCATGGAAGTAGCTCTGAATTGCTGGTCTCCTTGCGAAAATTCCGGTAGGCCACGAACTTTCCCGGAAGTGTCCTGTAATCCAGAAGCCGTTACCTCTTTACTGTTCATGTCGATACGGATGTAGTCGGCCCGCAACGTCAGGTCTTCGTATTCCACCGTCGCTGCTCCATAGAGGTAAACGATCTGACTATCGGCCACTACGCTGATCGTGTCTCTGGCGTGATACTTGATACGGGAAGGAAGCAACTGTTCCTCTTTTTCCGGGCTGTTCAGCGTATCGGAAAGGGGTAATTGCAGCGTATCATTGCTAACTGACACATTTACAGTGTCTTCTGAAGGATAAAAAAGGGCAGCCGGAAGCGGTGCGCCAACAACAATTTGTTGATAAAGAGCGACAGCCAAAAACAGGCAAATGGCGTTTATTTTGGGAAATTGCAGCTGCAAATCCGGGATTTTTTTCTCCAGGTTGAAGTGTCAAAGCTAATCAAAAATAATCGACCCTCGGGATGGTTCCGATCGCTACTGTTAGCAGTACTGGCGGTGGCTGTCTTTTCATCGTACCGAATTGTTCCTCAGCGTCGTGCGGTGATAAAAACCGTAGTTATCGATGCCGGACACGGTGGCCATGACTCCGGTTGCCTGGGCGTCAACAAGGTCAAGGAAAAGGATGTTGCCTTAGGTATCGCCCTGAAGTTGGGTAAGTTGCTGGAGGAGAATTTTCCGGACATCAAGGTTATCTATACGCGCAAAACGGATGTTTTTCTGGAGCTTCACGAGCGGGCACAGATTGCCAATAACGCAAAAGCGGATCTCTTTATTTGCGTCCATTGTAATTCTGCCTGCTTCTACGACAAAAAGAAACGTAAGGAAATTTGTAACGGGGAGACCAAAGGGCCGGAAACCTGGATCATGGGCTTGAACCGCTCGGAAGCCAATTTGGAAGTGGCTAAACGGGAAAACAGCGTTATGTTACTGGAGAAAGATTATGTCCGTCAGTACGATGGTTTTGATCCGAACAGTCCGGAAGCCGACATTATTTTCTCCTTGTATCAAAATACTTTCATGGAGCAGAGCCTGAAAATGGCCTCTCTCATCCAAAAGGAATTGACCGCCAAAGGTCGTACGAACCGCGGCGTAAAGCAGGCCGGTTTTTGGGTACTGTATAAAACCACGATGCCTAGTGTATTGATTGAAACCGGTTTCTTGTCCAATCCGGGCGAGGAGCAGTTTTTAGGGTCCGGAAAAGGTCAGCAGGAAGTTGCTTCAGGAATTTATAAAGCCTTTAAAAAATACCGCTCCGGTATGGAATCCGTTGATGGTCTTTCGGAAGCGGATAAAGAACCGGTTGCCGGAGCAGAGAAGGAGCCTGTTGCTGAAGAAAAGCAGGAGGAAATTGCTCCTGGAAACAGTCCGGCGACCACCACGGAATCCACAGCCGGTGTCTGGCTGAGCGTACAATTTCTCTCATCAGGAACGTCGTTAAAAGAGGACAGTCCTCGTTTTAAAGGATTGAAAAACGTTCGCGAGGAGCGCACGCAATCGGGCGGGTACAAGTATTTCTATGGCCATTATTCCACCTTCGAGGATGCTATAGCGGGTCAGACCAAGTTGCGGGAAAATGGATTTAAGGATGCGTTTGTCATCGCCTTTAAAGACGGCAAGCACATCACCGTGCCGGAAGCACGTACTCTCATGGGAAAAGACAATTCTAAATAAAACGTTACTTTTAACCGAACTTCCTTTCGTTACTAGAGTTGCAGCTGCGGAAGAGGGAAGCCTGAACTTATGAAGATATCCAAAGAAGCAAAGATTGGTCTGATTATCACCTCCGGAATAGCTATCCTTTTTTGGGGGCTTAATTATCTTAAAGGGAAAGACTTCTTTACGAGCCAGAAAACCATTTTTGCTACCTACGATCGTGTCGATGGGCTGACGGCTTCCAATCCGGTGATGATTAACGGCATGAAAATCGGTTCCGTTACCAAGCTGTCTTTATTGCCTGACAATTCAGGTCGCATTCTGGTGGCCCTTCATATCAATGGTGCTGTCCGGATTCCGCGCAATTCAACCGCAGAGATTTTCAGTACTGATCTTTTGGGTGCAAAAGGCATCCGATTTGTCTTCGGTGAAAGCACGGAGTTTCTTCAGGACGGCGATACGGTTAAATCACAAATTCAGAACAGCCTTTCGCAAGAGGTGAGTGCGCAAGTAGCACCGATACGAGCCCGCGCGGAAAGTATTTTGTCTTCCATGGATTCCGTTTTGCTGATTGTTCGGACAGTTTTCAACGAAGCCTCCAAGGAGGATTTGCGAAAATCGTTTCAAAGCATTGCCAGTTCGCTGCGCTCCATAGAAGGAATTACGAGCACTATGGATCAGGAATTGGCCCGCCAGGGAAAGCTGGGAGTGATCTTTGATAATCTGGAGTCCATCACCACTAACTTACGCAGCAACAACAAGAGCCTGTCCAATGCGATTGAGAACTTCTCCGCAATTTCGGATACGTTAGCCGGTGCGAACCTGGCTTCCACCATTGAAAATACCCGTAAAACACTCGAGGGCACTTCCGCGTTATTAGCAAGGGTGAATAGCGGCGAAGGATCACTGGGTCAATTGGCTACCAACGACAGTTTATATTCCAACCTAAACAATACAGCGCGTGATCTTGATTTGCTGATCAACGATCTAAAGGCCAATCCGGGTCGTTACGTTCATATTTCTGTCTTCGGTAAAAAGAGCAAGTAAATTTAATCGGCTATGATTGCACAGATTCTTTTTCTACTGGTACTTGCCGTTGCGGTTTTTTTCTTCACAAAAAACATCCGAAGGATAGTACGTAATATCCGACTTGGTCGACCTGTAGACCGCAGTGATCAGCCCGCGGAACGCTGGAAAACCATGTTTCGTGTCGCTATTGGTCAGTCCAAGATGGTGGTTCGACCTGTCGCCGGCATCATGCACATTTTGGTTTACGTAGGATTTGTCATTATCAATATCGAAGTATTGGAAATCCTGATTGACGGTGTTTTTGGAACCCATCGCATATTCTCCTTTCTTGGTCCTGTATATGATTTTCTGATAGCCTCCTTTGAAGTGCTGGCAGTTTTGGTGCTTATCGGCGTGGTAGTATTTCTTGCGCGTCGAAATGTCCTTCACCTCAAACGTTTTTGGATGAAGGAAATGACAGCTTGGCCACGTACCGATGCCTTCATTATTCTCCTTACCGAAATACTGCTGATGAGCGCCTTTCTGATTATGAATGCGGCAGACAGCGCTTTACAACTGCGGGGAGCGGAACATTATGTGTTGGCCGGATCCTTTCCGGTTTCTTCTTTTCTCGTACCGACATTCAGTGAGCTGCAAACCGCTGATTTGATCCTGATCGAGCGTGGATTCTGGTGGTTTCATATTGTCGGTATCTTGATTTTCTTAAACTACCTTCCGTATTCCAAGCACTTCCATATTTTTCTCGCTTTTCCGAATACGTATTATTCCAACCTGAATCTCAAAGGCAAGTTTTCAAATATGGACAGCGTCACACGCGAAGTGAAACTGATGCTGGATCCGAACGCATCCGTACCCGCTGATGCGGGCGCACCGCAACGCTTTGGCGCCAAGGATGTACAAGACCTCACCTGGAAGCAGCTGATGGATGCGTATACGTGCACAGAATGTGGTCGTTGTTCGTCCGTCTGTCCTGCCAGCCAAACCGGTAAATTACTTTCTCCGCGTAAAATCATGATGGATACGCGAGATCGGCTGGAAGAAGTAGGGCATGGCATCGACCAGCACGGTCTGGAATTCAACGACGGTAAATCTTTGCTGGATTATATCAAAGAAGAAGAACTTTGGGCGTGTACAAGTTGTAACGCCTGCACCGATGCTTGTCCGGTGAACATCGATCCGTTAAGTATTATCGTTGATATGCGTCGGTTTCTTGTTATGGAAGAGTCAAAGGTTCCGCAGGAGCTTGCCGGTATGTTCAATAAAGTTGAAAATAACGGTGCTCCCTGGCAGTTCGCTCAGGCCGATCGCTTCAACTGGTCCAATCAACAATCCTGAACCTCTGTAACTATGCAATTCAAGATCGATACGATGGCTGATTACCTTTCGCGCGGTGAAGCGCCGGAGGTGTTATTCTGGGTGGGATGTGCCGGAAGTTTTGATGAGCGTGCACAGAAAGTGACGCGTGCCGTAGCAACCTTGCTACAGCGTGCTCAGGTAAAGTTTGCCGTGCTGGGAACGGAAGAGAATTGCACAGGTGATCCTGCCAAACGATCGGGCAATGAATTTCTTTTCCAGATGCAGGCCATGATGAATATCCAACTGCTCGATGGCTACCAGGTCAAGAAAATAGTCACGGCTTGTCCGCATTGTTTCAATACGCTCAAAAACGAATATCCGGATCTTGGTGGCAACTATGAAGTACTTCACCATACCCAATTGCTCCAGCAGTTGATCGATGGCGGGAAGCTGCGTGTTTCGGGCGGAGGATTTTCCGGGAAAAGAATCGTTTTCCATGATCCTTGCTACCTGGGCCGCGGTAATAATGTCTATGAAGCACCTCGTGATCTCATTGTGAAACTGGATGCAGCGCTGCATGAAATGAAGCGTTCGCGGTCGAAAGGGTTGTGCTGTGGTGCTGGTGGTGCTCAGATGTTTAAAGAACCGGAAGCCGGGGAGAAGGACATTAATATAGAGCGCACACAGGAAGCGTTAGAGCACAATCCGGACGTGATCGCGGTTGGCTGTCCGTTTTGCATGACGATGATGACGGATGGTGTAAAGAATTTCAACAAAGAGCAGGAGGTAAAAGTCCTGGATGTGGCCGAGTTGTTGATGCAGGCCGGAGATCTCTGATACAAAGCGAATTAATTTTACGTATTGTATTTTATCCATTTACATGGAATAGTAGCGGAAGTTAATCCGGCAGTAAGTCCTAAAAGCGATGAAAAAAGTGATGTGCCGATTTCTAGTTCTAAAACGGTTATGCTCCCCTTTTTCAACTGCCAAAGCGGAATTTTAGTAGTGTTTATGGGTTTTACAAAATTAGTTTTAGTAGTTTGTTAGCTTCTAATTCTGATAGTGTAGATTGGAAAGGAATAGTCCTGTATTATTGGAGATTACTACACCAATGCCGTGAAGAGTCATTCAAACTAACTCGTCAGATTAAATAATACATAGATGAATCATTCCGATAAGTATAAATTATGTGTTGTTATTCCCTGCTACAATGTGTCTAAGCATATTGAAGAAGTAATTAATGGACTGCCTAAAGAAATCAACTGTGTAATTGCAGTTAATGATTGTTCAACAGATAACACCATTTCAATTCTTGAGCATTTAGCGGCATCAAACAATTCTATTTATATCGTTAATCATGCAATAAATCAAGGAGTAGGTGGCGCTATGATTACGGGATATAAAAAATCGTTAGAGCTTGGCATGGATATTACCATCAAGATGGATGGCGACGGCCAGATGGATGCCGCAAATATTAACAAGTTGATACAGCCACTTGTAGAGGGTAAAGCCGATTTTTCCAAAGGCAATCGCTTTAGAGATTTAAGAGCTTTGCAGGCCATGCCGCCTGTACGGCGAATTGGAAATCTTGGACTTAGTTTCTTAATAAAAGCAGCTTCTGGGTATTGGAATATCTTTGATCCGACTAACGGATTTACAGCCATTAAAAATGAAACACTAGCAGCTGTTAATTTTAACAAGTTACATAAGCGTTATTATTTCGAAACATCTATGATTTCAGAATTGTACTTTAGTAATGCTGTTATCTATGATGTGCCGATGCAGGCTAAATACGGCGATGAGGTTTCAAGACTTTCGAGTGCAAAAACCCTTTTTGAGTTTCCGCCGAAATTGCTTGTAGCTTTCTTGAGAAGAATTTTATTGAAATATTTTTTGTTTGATTTTAACATAGGATCATTGTATTTGATAACAGGAGTTCCACTTTTTCTCTATGGATTTATGTTTGGATTATTAAAATATGAAGAATACGATAAGCTCGGTATTGGCGCTCCAACTGGAACTGTAATACTTCCCACGCTATTAATTATATTAGGGTTTCAATTGCTGCTGGCTGGTCTGGCGTTTGATGTAAATAATTATCCGAAGAAACAATCCTCATCGTAAACCTAAAATAGCGGCTTCTCGATTAATAAGTTAAGATACGATGGTGTTAATTTATTTTGATTCAAGTAGTCGTTTTATTTTTAATGGAACTAACTCTCTATAATGCCAATGAATAAATCAAAAAAATCAGAGACGACAAACAAGAAAAGCAAAGGAAAGTCTACTCAGCCATCCGCTAGTAGTTCTTTTTTTAACTGGACAGGCGTAATAGCAATTGTTATTCTTGGCATGTTGATTTATGCTAATTCATTTGATGGCCAATTTCAGTTTGATGACAAGCATAATATTGTAGATAACGAAGCGATTAAAAGTCTTTCGAACGTTAAACAAATGTGGGATATCAATCATTCTCGTTTTTTAGCCTTCTATTCGTTTGCAATTAATTATCATTTTGGCCAGTTGGATGTTTGGGGGTATCATTTTATAAATATGTTGATTCATATAGTGAATGCAATACTTGTTTTCTGGATTGTTCGGTTGTTATTTAAGTCGCCTGTATTAAAAGAACATTCACTCGCTAAACATCAATCCTCAATCGCATGGATTATAGCTTTACTGTTTGTATCGCACCCGCTGGCGACCGGCTCAGTGACCTATATTGTACAGCGCATGGCTTCTATGGTTGCATTATTCTATTTTCTATCAATTGCATTTTATCTTAAAGGAAGGTTTGCCACGGGTAAGCAATCCTATACTTATTTTACTTTTACAGCACTGGCCGCTCTTTTTGCGATTCATACAAAAGAAAACGCCTATACTTTACCGGTTGCGATTCTGATGATTGAAGTGTTCTTTTTGTCAACTAAAAAAAATGCAATCAATTTTGCAGATAAAAAAATCCTTTTCTCGTTAGTTGGAATTATTGCTTTTTTGGTGCTGGCCTTTTCGAGTGTCTCTTTCAGTGTGTTTGATCCACTGCCGCCATCAACTTTCAATACAACTACCATAACTTCGTCTAATTATTTTTTCACGCAGCTAAGTGTAATTGTAGAGTATATTAAATTGCTACTCTTGCCAATCAATCAAAATTTAGATTACGATTTCCCAATTTCAAATAGCCTTTTTGATGGAACGACATTAGTTTGTGGAATTATCCTTTTGCTTTTAGCGGGACTTGCCATTTACCTATATGATAAAAACAGAATTATATCTTTTGGTATTTTCTGGTTTTTTTTAACATTGTCAATCGAATCAAGTATAATACCTATTTCAGATGTTATATTTGAGCATCGAACTTATATTCCTTCATTTGGATATTTTTTAATCCTCACTTGTCTGATCTTTCAATTCCTTTATCCTAGGAATAAAAACGTAGCTGCTTTATTGTTTCTATTCTTGGTGGGAAGTAATACTGTACTTGCGATTCAACGTAATAGAGTATGGAAAGACGATATTTCTCTTTGGTCAGATGCTAATAGTAAGTCGCCTAAAAAAGCCCGACCACTTATTAATCTTGGCTATGCGTATGGAAAGTTGCAAAAATGGGATAAAGCAATAGCTGCATTTACTAAAGTAAACGAGCTAGAACCTAACTACCATGCAGCAGCTTATTATAACCTGGGTATTGCGTTTTGGGCAACGGGACAAAAAGACAAATCGCTGGAGAATTATACGTTGGCCATTAAAGTGGATTCTACTTATGCAGATGCATACTATGGCAGAGGCGTGTGTTTCTATTATTTAAATGATCAGGATAAGGCCCTCGCAGATTATTCAAAAGCGCTCATCTATTTACAGCGGCCTGAGCTTTATTATAACCGAGGATTAATTTATTCAAATAAAAAAATGTGGAAAGAGGCGATTGCTGACTATTCTAAAGCAATTTCCACAACCAGCAGTAATTCAAATTTATATTATAATCGCGGTTTAGCGTATGGTAGTATGAATCAATGGGACTTGGCAGCTGATGACTTTACAAAGACACTTCAACTAGATCCCCAAAATAAATCGGCCGCATCGAATCGCGAATTCGCGTATTCAAAAATGAAAGAGGCGGCAAATAAGTAGTAATTGAATAAAGGATTATGGAGTTGTTAATGCTACACGTTCAAACATGGATTCACTAACCCACACTGTAATAGGCGCATGTATCGGTGATGCTGTGGCCGGTAAAAAAATGGGAAAAAAGGCCATGCTTTGGGGCGCATTGGCTAACAATCTCCCGGACATTGATGTCGTTACATCGTTATGGATGAGTCAGGCAGACAGTTTGTTGGCTCATCGTGGTTTTACGCATTCCATTCTCTTTGCTGTGTTGGCAACGCCATTGTTATCGTGGTTTTTTCACCGGCGTTTCATTCGACACAACATCCCATTTAATGATTGGCTGCTGCTTTTTGGAAGTAACCTATTCATTCATATCGGTATTGATGCCTTTACCGCCTACGGCACAGCGTGGTTTGAGCCATTTAGTCACGATCGGGTATCAATGAATCTTATATTCGTGGCTGATCTGCTATATACGCTTCCCTTTTTACTGGTGGCGATCATCCTTATGGCTATCAGTAAACATCATCCCCGAAGAGTCTTTTGGCAACGCTTTGCCATTCTATTGAATCTAATATACGTGGGGTTCGCTTTGCGAAACAAAATAGATGTTGATCAGGCAGCCAGGGATGCTTTCAAATCGCAGCGGATCACGACCGTTGATTACTTTACGACACCTACGCCGCTCAATAATTTCCTTTGGTATATCGTTGGGAAAACAGACGAGGGTTATTATTTGGGCTATCGCAGTATTTTAGATGAGTGTGAAGTATCCCCGATGCATTATGTTTCTCGCAACGATTCGTTGCTGATACCTTACCGGGATCTGCACGAAGTGAAGCAGTTGATTCGCTTCTCAGAAGGTTTTTATTCCCTGTCAAGCATGGATTCTACGGTGGTGCTTAATGATCTTCGTTTTGGTCAAACTGGTGGATGGTACAAGCCAGATGCTCCCTTTGTTTTCCGCTACGCACTTAGTGAAAATGCCAACAACGATTTGGTCATTCAGCGTGGTAGGATGGAGGCCAGTTCGGGAGAGGCTATTCGACAACTCTTACGTCGAATTTCAGGCTGTCCAACCGTCCAATAGCTGATTTTGAGTGATTTTGTTACTGCCGATAGGCGTCTACGTGTTAGCAGAAAGCCTGCAGTTCAGGCTTTTTCCTTATCTTTGTGTAAATTATAATCTAAATGAACATTACTGAAAACTCGGTTGTAACGGTAACGTATAAGTTACACGCCAACCTTCCGCAGGAGGAGCAAAAGCATATCGAAACGGCCGATGCATCAAATCCCCTCAAATTCATGTACGGTGTGGGAATGATGATCCCGGGTTTCGAGCACGGACTGGTTGGTAAATCAACCGGCGACGCGTTTTCCTTCTCTATTGCACCGGAAGATGCTTACGGCACAGCCGATGAAGATGCGATTGTCGCTCTTCCGATAGATATCTTCAAAGTGGAAGGTGTCGTTGATTTCAATTTGCTTAAAGTAGATAACATCCTTCCGATGTCAGACGGACAAGGTAATACCATGAATGGTAAAGTGGTCTCTTATGACGACACCATGGTAAAAATGGATTTCAACCATCCGCTTGCCGACCATACGCTTCATTTCAGTGGCGAAGTGCTCGAAGTGCGTGCCGCTTCCCCGGAAGAACTGGATCACGGACACGTTCATTAAACCGAACCTGCCATCAAAGAAAAACCCGGACGAAAGCCCGGGTTTTTTTATGTCTCATTATGGAAGTCGATCAAAAAGGAAGATCGTCATTGCCGGCCGGTGGCGCCTGATTGTAGTATTCCTGAGGTTCGGCTTGCCCACCACGACTGCTGCTACTGCTGCCGCCCTTGTTGATTCGCCAGGCTTCCAGTGAATTGAAATATTTCACTTCACGCTGAGGACTGATCCACTCGCGACCCTTCACATTGAAGAGTACGGTAATGGTGTCTCCTTCGTTGATATCGTTCAACATGTCGCACTTGTCTTGCGTGCAAATAAAGCTGATGAACTGCTGATAACCGCGATCATCGACGGTCAATACGAATTCACGTTTGCGGAAGCGGTCGTTCACGACTTGCTCGTCACGCTTCAGTTTTAAAGTTCCTGTCAATTCCATAATTGCTGTTTTAAATGGTGGAACAAAGGTAATAACCTCTGCCAAGCGCAGGCTAATTGTGAACAAAAAACGCTGAACAAGGACGTGATAAGTCCACTTACTTCGTTATTTTTGAGCTAAACTGCTGCAATAAATGTCAGAACGACTGGTATGCCAGCTTTTCGATGAATAGCCTCATTAAGCCCAAAAATGATCGTTTTTTAGCCTTTTTTCACCCGAAAAAGGAGCTGCGGAGATCGGATTGGACCTCGTGGTTACTCGTTTTTTTCCTTTTTCTGCACATCAATCCCATTGTTAATGCCCAAATCGAGCAACGGTGGAAATCGCACTCCAAGGCTGCTTTAAACACGGCTAATAAGGCTATCTGTGCCCGACTGGACAGCGATAAAAATGTGGTGGTGCTTTGCTACACCTGGCAGCCGGATTCCACCGGCGACATGATGGTCATAAAACTGGATCCTTCCGGACAGGAGCGCTGGCGACGAATTATCGACGGGCCTGCGCATACTGATGACCGCCCGGTTGACCTGGCCATTGATGCAAAAAACAATATCTGGGTGTGCGGCCACACCAGGACGCGTTACGACGATACCGATATCCTGTTGGTGAAAGTTGCTGCCAATGGAAGTGTACAGCATAAAGAGACTTTTGGTTTGTTTGCCGGAAAGTTTGATATGCCATCCGCGTTGACCGTAGATGGTGCTGGCTATCCGGGTATCGCCGGTTATGTCACCAGTCCGGATTCGGGTATTAACTACGCCGTGCTTCGGTTTCTGCCTTCCGGCGAACTCTATTGGTACAGAACCTATGCTACACTTGAATTGGATCAGGCCAACGGAATTGCAGTAGATGATTCCTGTAATTTTTACTCAACAGGAATTGTCAATGGCGGACTTCATTCCAGTGATTTGCTCGTTATGAAGCACGACTCAGCCGGAAATGTCGAATGGTTGCATCGTTACGATGGTCGACGCTCTGATAACGATGCCGGTCGTTGCATTACACTGGACGATTCGGCCGGTGCCTATGTTTCCGGATATGTCAATCATGCCGGTGAACGGGCTGATCTTCCATTGCTGAAATTCACCCGCGATGGTGTACTTATTCAGGAAATGATTTTCGGTTGTGGTACCGCCGATTGCATGGCGGAGCGTATTTATACCGATGTTTCTAGTGCACAGGTCTCCGCCGTTTTCACGGATTATTCCTTGCAAGAGTCCGGAGGGATCTTGCTCCAATTTGCAGATGCGGACGGCCGCACTTTGTTCGATCGTAAATTTCATTCCGGAAATTATTTCTACCGGCTATTGCCACAGAAAAATTTTCGCTTGCTGATAGGATCGAAATTATTTTCTGAAGAAGGAACATTGCAGCCATCTTTTGCCATTCCCGACCGGAATGACGGATACCTTTATCAATTCGTTGATTCAACGATTCATGGAATTTCATACATACGCGATATCGTAGTAGATGGGGACCAAGTCTATTTCGTCGGCGACGATGTCGGTGAAGCCAATGGGACTATTTCCGTAATCAATTATCGTTTCGATACAGCAGCGTTATCTACTTACCTTAAAAACTTACCTCAAACCGGTGGAAAAAAATAGTTTTCAGAAAATCTCGGATCGTCATGTGACTGCGTTACGCAGCATAGTTGGTGAGTCTTTCGTCTTTACAGACCGAGAAGTGCTGGCTAATCACGCTCACGATTATACCGAAGACCTTCGTTTTTATCCGGAGGTGGTGATAAAGCCCCGGACGGCCGAAGAAATTGCTGCCGTACTGCGCCTTTGCAATGCGGAGAATATTCCCGCAACACCGCGCGGGGCCGGTACCGGACTTAGCGGTGGTGCGCTACCTGTATTTGGCGGTATTATTATTTCCATGGAACGGTTCAATGCCATCTTGTCGATTGATGACCGTAACCTCCAGGCAACCGTAGAGCCCGGTGTTATTAACCAGGTCTTTCAGGATGCGGTAGCCGAAAAAGGACTTTTCTATCCGCCGGATCCGGCCAGTCGCGGCAGTTGTTTTTTAGGTGGGAATCTCGCGGAATGTGCCGGCGGACCGAAAGCGGTGAAGTACGGTGTCACTAAAGATTATGTGCTGAACTGTGAAGTTGTTCTGCCAACGGGCGAAATCATCTGGACCGGCGCTAATGTATTGAAGAACTCCACCGGCTACAACTTGACACAGTTGTTGGTCGGCAGCGAAGGAACGCTGGGGATAATTACCAAGATTGTTTTTCGTTTGGTGCCGCTGCCCACTGAAAACTTGTTGATGCTTGTGCCTTTTTTTAGTGCTGAGAAAGCATGCGAGGCTGTTTCTGCGATTTTCAGGAGCGGTGTGACACCTTCAGCCTTGGAATTCATGGAACGGGATTGTATCGAATTTGTGATGCGGCACGTGGACGTGAAAGTTCCGCTCAAAGATGGAATTCAGGCGCAGTTGTTCATTGAAGTAGACGGTAACGATAAAGAAATCCTTTTCAGGGACTGCGAGAAGATCTCTGAAGTGTTGTATCAATACGAATGTGATGAAATACTTTTCGCAGATACAGCTCAGCAGAAAGCAGATCTTTGGCGTGCCCGACGCTCTGCAGGAGAAGCGGTAAAATCACATTCTATTTACAAGGAAGAAGATACCGTTGTTCCTCGCGCAGAGTTGCCTAAGCTGTTGAAAGGTGTTAAAGACATCGGAGCGAAATACGGTTTTCGTAGTGTTTGCTATGGTCACGCCGGTGATGGAAATCTGCATGTCAATATCATCAAGGAAGAAATAAGCGACGAAGATTGGAATACCAAAGTTCCGTTAGGGATACGGGAGATTTTCAAGTTGTGCGTGCAGTTGGGAGGAACCATTTCGGGCGAACACGGAATCGGTTACGTGCAAAAGCAATACATGGATATTCCATTCGATGCCGTTCAATTGCAACTGATGAAAGGAATCAAACATTTGTTTGATCCGAAGGGAATACTTAACCCCGGAAAAATGTTCCCGACTTATTAAACTTCTGTAATATTGCCGCACATGAAAGATAAAGTGGTTTTGATAACCGGCGCTTCTTCCGGAATCGGTCGCGCATTAGCGCAAATCTTCGCTGCACACGGATCAAAAGTAGTTCTGATGGCACGACAGGAAGAAAAGTTACGTGTACTGGCGGATGAATTGAAAGAAAAAAACGCTGAAGTAGCGGTGTTCGCCGGGGATGTGGCGGAAGAAAAGGATTGCCGGGCTATGGTAGAATTGGCAGTGCAACGGTTCGGTGGCGTAGATGTGCTTATCAATAATGCCGGACTTTCCATGCGTGCGCTTTTCAATGAACTTGATCTGACGGTTATCCGACAACTGATGGACGTGAATTTCTGGGGAACTGTTTATTGCACGAAATATGCCTTGCCGGAATTACTCAAGTCCAAGGGAAGTCTGGTCGGTATTTCCTCCATCGCAGGTAAAAAAGGGTTGCCGGCTCGAACCGGTTACTCTG
>Ga0315906_10006328_pt1 | contig 14669 bp, 11 predicted proteins | sample LakEriMetagenome_4_FD_203526 | JGI IMG/M metagenome (GOLD analysis project Ga0315906, IMG submission 203526) | Freshwater fungal communities from buoy surface, Lake Erie, Ohio, United States - Buoy 2 MA122 | ecosystem: Environmental > Aquatic > Freshwater > Lake > Lake biofilm | place: USA...
GTCATTCGTGTTGAACGCGCGCAATCAGTTCGTGGCCCAGCACCCGACACCGCGCATTGGGACGTGTTGTTGCGCGGTCGCAAAAACATTGCCATCGACTTAAAGAACCCGCAAGGCGTTGAAGCACTGTTGCAACTGGTCGAAAAGGCCGACGCACTCATTGAAGGTTTCCGCCCCGGTGTTATGGAACGCCTGGGCATTGGCCCCGATGTATGCGCAAAGTGCAACCCCAAGTTGGTGTTTGGTCGCATGACGGGTTGGGGTCAGGAAGGCCCGTATGCACCGCTTGCCGGCCACGACATTAATTACATTGCTCTTGCTGGCTCGCTTGCCCACTTTGCTCGCGCAGGCGAAGCACCCGTTCCGCCACTGAACATGGTGGGCGACTTTGGTGGCGGCGGAATGTTCCTTGCTTACGGCGTGGTGTGTGCATTGCTTGAAGCACAAAAAAGCGGCAAGGGCCAAGTGGTCGATACCGCAATGGTTGACGGCGCAGCAGCACTCATGAGCATGTTCTGGGCGTTCAAAAACATTGGCATGTTTAACGAAAACGCTCCTGGCACCAACATGCTCGACACCGGCGCACATTTTTACGACGTGTTCGAATGCGCAGATGGCAAGTATGTAAGCATCGGCAGCATCGAGCCACAGTTCTACGCACTGCTACTCGAAAAAACGGGCCTCACCAACGACCCAGATTTTGCAAAGCAAATGGACACATCGCAGTGGCCAGCGCTGAAAGCAAAACTGCAAAACGTCATGAAGCAAAAAACCCAAGCCCAGTGGTGCGCAATTATGGAAGGCACCGACGTGTGCTTTGCACCAGTACTCACCATGAGCGAAGCAGCACAGCACCCACACAACGTTGCGCGCAACACCTTCATCGACATTGCAGGCATTAAACAACCAGCACCTGCACCACGCTTTTCACGCACCAGCCCAAACACGCCAACACAACCAGCACACGCAGGTCAACACTCCAAGCAAATTCTTCAAGACTGGGGTGTCAACAACATTGACGAGTTGCTTGCCAGTGGGGCAGTAGTAGACGGCTCTGCACAATGAGCACGATGGTTGCGTTTCACGCACACCCCGACGACGAAAGCTTGGCAATGGGCGGCACACTTGCCCGTGCATCGGCAGAAGGCCATCGCGTTGTTGTTGTAGTTGCTACTAATGGCGATCACGGCGAAAAGCCCGAAGGCACAACCGTTGCGCAACTTGTTGAAACTCGCAAGCGCGAAATGGAAGCATCATGTGCGGTGCTTGGCGTGCATCGTTTGGTGTGGCTGGGTTATGACGACAGCGGCATGAATGGCTGGGAACAAAACAAAGCCCCAAACGCATTCATTAACGCCGACACCGAAGCTGCCGCACAAAAACTTGCCTTCGTACTCATTGAAGAAGGCGTCGACGTGTTCACCACATACGACTGGCACGGCAACTACGGCCACCCCGATCACCTGAAGGTGCACGCGGTTGGTCATCGCGCTGCAGAAATCGCCAACGTCACCAACGTGTACGAAATGACCATGAACCGCGACCACTGGAAGCGCCTCATGGAGTTTGCTCCCGAAGGTGAAAAGTTCAACCCCGACGAACCAGCCGATGACGGCAACCCAATGGGCGAACCCGAAGCAAACATCTCGCACAAAATTGACGTCACCAAATATTGCGATTTGAAACGTAAAGCCATTTCGTGCCATGCCAGCCAAATAACCGACACCGGTTTCTTGGGCACGCTCACACCCGAAATGTTTGAAATGTCATTTGGCTTCGAATGGTTCATCAAAGTTGGCGAAAGCGGCCCACCGCGCGACGCCTGGCTCTTCAACTAGCCAGAACACGGCAACATTCACACCATCTTCGAGGGCACTTCAGAGATTCAGCAGCTGGTGATTGCTCGCGCAATCTCCGGCCTGCACATCGAATAAAACCCATACTACATAAGGGTTTCCTGAGGCCTTGCTCTGAATAAGCCCAAAACTGGGTTTCCTCACAAAACCTAAATACACGCAGATTCCGACAGTTTCCGACACAGTTTGTGTCACCATGGCGCAGTTCTGTGTCGCTTTGGTCAGATCGTCGTGGCGTCTGTGTCGGAGTTTCGGCGCCGAGTTGCATTGAAAAAGGGATCCGCAAGACCCGGCACTGGTTCGTGTCAAACGTGATGACTTCAACTTTAGGTTTTTATCTTGAAGCCAGCTGAACACGCAGAACTCATCATGACCTTTAGTAGCCAATCACAAGAACAGAATCAAGTGGTAGTTGAACTCGAGCAGCACTATAGATCGCGTCTAAAGTCAGAACAACTGAATCAAATTCCTTTTTCGGTGGTTTCCCTGAGTTCTTTAAACGGTCTGGATGGTAATTCGCCGGAATTGCCATAATCAGATTCTGTGCCCCCTGGATAGAGCACGCTTTGAGAATGTCAATTGCAAAGCGATTGTTCTCTACAGCCTGCCCAGCCTCAACTTCAAGAATTGTTCCTGAAGTCTCATGCCAACCATCAACGTTGTACGACTTGTCCTTCTTACCCGATTCGCCAAACAGGACGGGTCGCTCAACTCTTGCTCTGGGGCCTTCTATTTCATAGCCCATTTCCGTTAATGGCAATCGGACTTCAGCGAGAACTTCGTTGCTTTGCAAACGGTTGTGTGGTGTTCCGATTTGACCGTAAAGGTCTTGGAATACCTTAAGAACCGCGACCTGGTGGTCAGAAGCAGTTCTGTTTCGTGGAAACACTTGCCATCGAATTTTCTCAATTCCTACCGAAGACTTCTTGACCATGAATCAAACCTACATCACAAACAAATTGAAAGAAAGGCCTCTAAAGGAATCCTTGTAAAAGGTAAGGGTCGGTTCGCTTGTAAGTTAGTCGTTGATTTTTGACGTCAGATTTTTCCTTGGCGCGCAAGACTTGCCCAAATGGCGAATGCATATCTATCTTCAACCTTTGGTATTTCGATGCGCCCACGGATGTCAAATGTATGAGAATCTGCTGGTGGCGAGCTGATGCCTAACGTATTGGCAACTTGAACAAGTTCAACAAGCGACAAGTTTCGCAATCTCGTTCGTAGTTTGTTTTCTCCCAGAATCGCGGGCGCATTGGTAAATATGCCCCATGCTTCATCAAAATCTTCTAGTGCGCCAATAGAAATTGAGTTTCTAGAAAAAATCTCGATTACTTCTGTTGGGATCACCCAACACCGACCACTCAACGAATGGACACCGATTAAGAAATCGCAGTCTTCAGTCGAAACGACTTTTTCCCGAGACACAGCAGTTCGGCTGATCTGAGCGCCTGATCTGCCGCCACCCGTGACGGAGATTTGTTTCCCACTTCGAGATTGCTTGATTTCAATTCGGTAAAGAACACCGTCATGATCTAGGACCGCGTCATATTTTGAATCACGCCAAGCTTTAAAAAATAAGTTGTATCCGCAGACCAAAGCCCTGCCAATGACCAATGACTCACCGGCATATCCCAAGATGCTTCGCTCAATACCCTTTTCGAGTCCAGCAATGTTTAAGGAATGTTCCCACGAAGTCGTAATTTCCATAACATACCCCTTTGCTAGGGTAGCTCTAAACGTATGGACAAATCATGACTAAAACCTCGCAACTCCAAATCAGGATCGACAGCCAACTAGAGCGGCGATTGAACGTTGCATGTCGCGACCAAGGTGTCTCCGTATCCGAGGTGCTGCGGTCCTTAATAGCGAATTATTGCGATGCGGTGCCTGTTAAGTCTCAAATTAGTCCTGAAAGGACACCCCAAATGAAGTCAAGTCGCACTCTTAAGTCAGTTCTCACGAGTGACCTGCCAAGATTTCGACTCGGCGAGATGTACTGCGGGCCCGGAGGAATTGCCATTGGAGCGAGTAAAGCTCGTGCAAAGGCTCATGGGAAAACACTCGGCTTTGAACATGTCTTTGCTACAGATTACGACCCTGATACATGTCAGACGTACGCGAATAATATTCATCGTCATAGCCCGAATGTCGCTGTGATTTGCAAGGACGTGAAGGAACTCGAAATCCCTGCTCTTCCAAAAGTGGAGGGATTTTTATATGGTTTCCCCTGTAACGATTTCAGTCTCGTAGGTGAGTCAAAGGGTTTATACGGGAGTTTTGGGCCTTTATATCGCTACGGAATTGAGTACATTAATCATGCAAATCCTTTGTTTGTATTCGCTGAAAACGTAAGTGGTTTGTCAAGTGCTAATTCTGGAGATGCGTTTGAACAAATCTTAAGTGATCTATCTAGCGCAGGGAAGCACGGCTATCGACTCACCACGCATCTCTATAAATTTGAGGATTACGGGATTCCTCAAGCAAGACATCGAATCATAATTATCGGAATCAGGAAGGACCTCGGAATTCAATTCGAGGTCCCAGCTCCGAACGGGCGTCTTATGACATGCCGGGAAGCGATTGAAGTGCCCCCGATTCCTGCGGACGCAACGAACAATGAATTTACAACCCAGTCAAAACAAGTAATTGAACGGCTCTCTTATATCAAGCCGGGCGAAAATGTCTGGACCGCAAAACTCCCAGCCCGTTTGCAACTCAACGTAACTGGTGCTCGGCTTAGTCAGATTTACAAACGGCTTGACCCAAAAAAACCCGCTTATACGATCACGGGAAGCGGTGGCGGCGGCACTCATGTTTATCACTGGTCCGAAAATCGCTCTTTGACTAATCGTGAGCGCGCAAGACTCCAAACATTTCCAGACAATTTTGAGTTTTTTGGTGCAAAGGAAAGTGTGCGGAAGCAAATCGGAATGGCAGTACCTCCGGCAGGAGCCCAGATCATTCTTGAGGCAGTGTTAAAAACTCTTGGAGGCGTTCGTTACAAATCCGTTGCTCCATCACGTGGATTTCAGTAATTGGTAGGCCGATAACCATTACCCTCTACATCCGGTGTCTTCAATCGTCTCTTGGCTTTGCAATCAAATAAGGCAACCTAATTTTGACATGTCTGGGTAGTGAGTTACTCGCGATTACCCGACGACAGCATTGAAAAGTACAACTTCAGACTGCAACTTGACTCGCGTTATGTCTTCCAAGTATCTGGATAAGTACAGCGACTTAATTAGAGCTGAGGTGCTCAAACATCGCGATGTGAAGAGCATCGGCAAGTTGTCCTGTTCCGCCTTCAGCAAAGGTGATCTCGCTGTCAGTTTCGTTGTGGAAGGTGAGTATCGCTGCATCTTCATATCCTCGATTGGTCATGGTGATGAGATGAATTCGCCGCCGATCGGGATGTTCTGATGGTGCTGTGTCGGTGTCGCATGTGGGTGTAGCCCAGCCAACTGTGATGATGCCGATGCCGTTCTCTTCGTTGTTGAGCGGCACACATGATGCAGTCCAGAGGGCTCGATATGGGTCTTGATGTTCAGCGAGAATACGAAGACAACCATCGCTGTCGTATGCGAACACCTGGGCCTCAGAAATGTCAAAGGGGTCGGCCTGAGTATTGAAGACGTTGTTGCGGATGATATGTGCGAGCTCTTCGGAGTTATTCATATCCAAACAGTGCCTACTTCTTCAGATACGGCACGCAATTTTCTAACGATTTTTACGTCAGACCGACATCAGGTTGCTGAGGTACGCGAATGTGTTGTCTAGGACACTGTTCCGAGCAGTATCGAATGTGCTTGAGGGGTTGCGGCAGGGGGCGCGCACCCTGCCGTTATAGAGGGGGTGACCCCTTTGGGTTTCCTCGATGGTGAGCGGCACAGGGGGACTAATAACCACCTGAACAACAAGAGAAGAACTACCTATATGGCACAATGAAGTTCGTATGAAGGACAAGATTCAAGAGTTACTTCGGCAGGTAGAAGCGGGCAGCATTGGTATCGCAACGCCATGGCAGGGTGCCGACGTTGTGATTCTGAAGAAAGCGCCTGCTCCATCGGAAGGGAACTTTTATCCTGACCCACGCTTCGTAGAGACGGAGTATGTCAAAGAACTCAGTTGGTTGTTTGAACAACTAAGAGACATCTTCTCAAACAATGAGGGTTATGGAGCATGGAAAGAAGAATTCTTCGGCAGGCTCGGAAATGTTGCAACGAAATTTCAATCAGTATGTCCTGAAGGAGCGGCAAAAGGATTGCTGACAGCTGTTATCGAAGAAGCTTCAACAATGGCAGAAGAGATTGTCACTGAAGGCGAGCTTCAATATCTTGCGATCACATTTAATAATCGGATTCTTGATGATTTCGTTCTTCTTTCTGACGACAATAAGTACCTGTCTGAAGAAGAGACCAAAAATCTTGTTGATCTCTATATAGGAGATTGGGCGATCGAGCTAGATGTTGCTGCTTCTCCAGATATGGGAGACGAGCCAGTATGAGAGCTCTCAGATTAGAAAACGAAATTCAGCCTTACGTCTCAAGCCTGCCTCCCAAGCACGCCAAACAGCTGTTCACAAAGATAACGCAGTTGATGGATGATGTTCGACCTAATGATTCTGAACTACTCAACGGTTATAAGAACTGTTTCCGAGTGACGTCGGGAGAGTACCGAGTTATTTACACATTCTCTCCAGACGACGTCAGAGTCTTGGTAGTTGGTCCGAGAAACGACGATTCGGTCTATAAGACTTTTGAGCGTAAATACAAAAATCTCAGTTTCGCTGCATGAATTCAGTTGTTGCTGGTTGATACCAAACGAATGAAAATGTAATCGTTTTGCGTCGGAGGAAGAAGCAGTCCGACAGAAACTGTGTCACCTTGACACAGTAAAAGTCGTGAAAGCCAAGCCTGTAAGGAGATGCAACCGTGATACAAAGATTCACACCGACTTTGAGGGCATCTCAGAAATTCAACAGCTGTTGATTGCCCGAGCAATCTCAGGCGTGCGTATCGAGTAGAGAGGTTAGGAAAAGATCTAATCCCATAAAGTGGAGTGATTCAATCGCTGAGGTTTATGGCAGAAAATCCAAATTGGAGATTGGGTTAGTGAAATTTTCCTGGTTTTGGACTAAGTCACTGAGATAATCGTGCTTCTTGCGAAGTTCTGACAGATGTCGATAGCGCGATATATCGAACTCCTTGATGAATGTGACAACCCGCTCGTCTGCATTACTGAAATGCACAGGCAAAGGCGCCCCGCGATCGCCTACAGCGGTATGACTCAAAACAACCCAATCTCCAACATCGCGAATGCCAGACTGCAGACTGTCCTTATCGATACCAAATCCTTCAGTAATTTTCTGACGATCAGACATTCTCGGAAGACGACCTACAAAATAGGAACCAATCTGAGCCAATATCGAGGTATCAAGGTACGTAATTCGCTGAGTGGCGATCCCTAAGCCGAGCCCATATTTTCGGCCTCGGCGCGCCAACGTGGTGGCGATCTTTTTAGAACTCCTGATCGCATCTTTCTCCTCATCGGTCGCGTTAGCTGCTTGGCCTGGAATAAAGATGTCAGCCTCGTCAAAGATGAAAATCGTCGCCGGGTCCACTATGCCATTTCTGCGCCGCAGGTTGTAGATGTAAGAGCCAAGAGTCTCCGAGAATTCCCGCAAAGAGTTTTCGCTTCCGAGGAATATCATGAGCGTCCTCTTGTTGTCGTGCAATGCACCCACAATTCCGCTTAAATCAACCGAGTGGCCTTTGACACGCAATGGGCTTTCAAGATCGCGTTGGGCGGACGAAACAAATTCGTGCAACTTCTTAAGTGGCCCCAAAAGATCGGAATAAAGTTTGTCTTTATCTCCTTTTGGAACATTCTCAGCCAACAACATCGCTACTGGGTTATCTTCTGCTTCCTCGTCAGAAGCACAATATTTGATCGCTAAGTTAAGAAAGTTCAAAATAAATTCAAAATCCTGAACTGTTATGTTGCGATTCACATCCTGAGGTCCTGAGCTAATAAAGTCAACAATGGCCCCAAAGGCACTTTGCTTTTTCTTCATCCCTGTACCCGAGAGTTTTTTCTTCAGTGATTCACCCTCGTGTGCAATGTTCTGGAGCAGGACAGATAAAGCCAAATGCTCGGAACTCTGCTCAAATCTCTTAAAGCACCCTGAGGCTAAAAGCCACTTTGTAATCCCTAAGATTTGGGCGCGAACTTTGCCATCCTCCTGGCGGTACAACTTTTCAACGGTTGACGACAGCGTTGTCGTTCGCAGAAAATCACTGGCCGCGTCGTTCAAAAGGGCATAATCTCCATCAAGAAATGCCGCCATGCTGTCGCTGATTTCATCATCGATAAAAACTACGTGAGCGTCATATTTTGTCAGACAATCAACGAGCAACCCGAAGTACTCGTTGTTCACATCAAAGAGCAGGACATTTGACTCTCCATGTCGATCTTCATCTGTTCCAGAACCAAGTGCACTGGAAATAAGCGTGCTCAATAAGTTGCTCTTTCCAGCACCTGTGAATCCAAAGATTCCGAGGTGACGACGAAATAGGGCATCCGTATCCAAAAGAACATCAAGAGCCGGTGATCGGTACAGAGTATGTGCACCTGCCACCATTACTGAGTTCTTGCTACTGGGTGCTTCCATACCTCGGTTCACGACAAGTTGAACTACGTCTCGATTCATGAGGTATGCAACCTCGCCCAGCATCATGGTCCCTAGGTCTGGACGAACGGCATGGTCAAATCCCACAAGATTTGCAACGGCGAGCGGCAGGTGTATTTCCAGACCAGTCGGCGAAACTGATGTGACGATTCGCAGGTTGTTCTCTTCAGGATCTATCGCCGAACGACGCCATTCATGCTGATGCTTCTCAAGAAGTCCTTCAACCGAAACTGGGGTGTCGGATCGATCCTGACGAATCTGATCGATCACAAAATGCCGGGTTTCGATCGAATCAATCCTCAATAGTGAATAGTGCTGATCTTCTTCAAGATTTGAAATCTGGTTGAGGTGGATGCTTGAGGTGTTTCGCACCGCAAGAATTAGACCCTCACGTAACAGCTTTACTGCTTCCAAAGAATACGGAAACCACACTTCAAGTTGGGATACCAACAAACCTTTAAGAGGTTGTGTGGTAGTGATTTCTGCAAAATCTTCGATACTTAAAATCTTCATGGTCAGCTTCCAAACTTGTGGTGTTCGCGTGCTCGCGCCACGAAATGCTTGTATATGCGTTCCATTGAGACTTCTTCGATGAGATCGCTATCGCGGCAAATTTCAAAAGTGTGTGCCACATTGACCGAGAAATTCATTCCGCTTAGCGGATCTCCTCCCTCGGTATAACGTTTTCCCCATGTAGACATTCCTACAGCAACACCGTTTGCATTAACTGTGGGACCTCCAGAATTGCCGAGGTTGATCAGGATGCTGTGTTGAATCTGGTGTTTAAACATGGGGTCTTCGTGATCCTGATACACGTGGCTGATGATTCCCTCAGTAATACCCAAGTCCGTGTCAACTGGGAATCCGAACGCATAGACGGTCTCACCCGCACGTGCGTCGTTCGACTCGGGCAAGGCGAACATCTTCACTTCTTCGCGTATGTCTGTGTTTACCGAAAATATTGCAAAATCCTGAAAATGTTGGAAAGCGTCAAGCAGTGCTCCCTTGCAGGAAACGATTTTGTCCACTGAATAGGTCTTGCCTCGAAAATCGACGATTGTTTTGATAAAAAGTTCATCGTCTGGGAATCCCTGAGATGCAAGTGCAAATACCGCATTGCGCAACTGCAACACCTTGGAGAAGTTGTGGAGATTGGTCAGAAAGTAAACCGTCGAACCAGTTTCAGTCATTACCTGCTTGTAAGCGAACGCAGTCCCATGGCCGCCAAACTCTCCCAATTTCGAACTAATTCGGACGACAGAGTCTTTTGCAATTTCCATTAGGTCTGGTCCGGAGAGTTTCTCTTCCGACTTGGAACCCATCAGTACTTGACCACTCACTGCAGCACTCCCTTCGAACTCTCCAAATCTTCATATGCTTGGACCCAATTTCGACAGAAAACCGAAGAACTTTGGCCGTCGTTTAAGTGAATGGAGCCTATCAAGTTGTCTGGCCTTGGATTTCCCCCTGGAATACCGCACTAACCTGCTTGTACCATTTGTAGTTATGGCCGTTGCAAAGTTTCTTCACGCCGCCGATCTCCATCTCGGTGCTCCGCTCGAGAGCCTGGGAGAGTCGATTGACTCTGCCAGTTTTGAGCGAGTGAAGTCACTGGTAAACCGTGCCTTTGATCGCCTTGTTGATGTCGCGGTGGAAGAGAATGTCGACTTCGTGGTGTTGGCCGGCGATGTGTATGACAACGCAGAGGGTGACCCATTTGCTCGACGTCGACTGCTCTTGGGTCTCCGTCGTCTCACTGAAAAAAATATCAAAGTGTTCATGGTTCACGGCAATCACGATCCGCTTACGCGCGACATCAAAAACATGGCCCTGCCCGAAGGCGTGACTGTCTTTCCGGCAGGCAAGTTGGGATCGGTCATGGTGACCATGAGCAATGGAGTCGAGGTCACTGTTGCGGGCGTCAGTTACGCCAGGAAAGAAGAGACGGAAAACTTGGTGCCCTTGTTCGCTGGACTCACAGGAAACACAATCGTCGGTGTGTTGCACACCAATGTTGGTGGCGACAGTTCGGTGCACAAGAATTACGCTCCATCGACCGTGGCAGAATTACAGTCTTCGCCCGTTCACTATTGGGCGCTCGGACACATTCACAAGCGTTCGGTGAACCCCATTGGTTCGGGCTGGTGGGCATACCCGGGGAACCTGCAGGGTCGCAGTGTGAAGTCCTCCGAATGCGGACCCAAGGGAGTGCTCATTGTTGATGTTGAGGACGACGGCCGCGTGCTCCAGCCTCGCTTTGTCGACTGCTCGATGGTGCGCTTTGAACGAGTGTCGGTCTCGGTTGATTCGGTCGAAGAGATCTCGCTACTGAACGACGTCGTGAACGAAGCTTTGGCCAGGGTTGTTGCTGATGCGTCGGGAGTGCCTGTGTTGGTGCGTCTTGAACTTACGGGCTCTACGGATTTGGCTGAAATTCGCTCGATAGATGCTCCGAATTGGAAGTCGACCATTGAGTCGTTGCTTGACGAAGCCGTTGAAGTGATGGGTGATGGTTCCATCGTGAAAGTGCGCACGTCCTGCCGAGCAAAAATTGATTTGGACGCCGAGCGCGAACGCAAGACCGTGCTAGCAGCAGCCTTGAGGAAACTCGACGAACTCAATCTCGATACCGAGTCAAGGAGTGCCGTTGTTGATGTACTGGTCAATGCGATGACTGAGGCTTCATGAAGCGGCTGATTATCTCGGCGGTTCACGATCTGCGGTTTGGGCGACACCAAAATCGAACGTTTGAGGGCTTTGATGCAAATTGGGTCGTGGTGTACGGGCCTAACGAATCTGGCAAATCCACGTTGGCAGAATTTCTCACGTGGGCCATCGGCGGTTCATCGCGTGTGGCTGCACAAGCCGAAGCTTTTCGTGGGGGAGGTGACGGAAAGTTGGGAGGTCGGCTGGTCGGATCGCTCGATGCCGACATCATTGAATTGCAGGCAAACTTCGAGTTACTGGAGCGCGGTACACCTCGAGACAAGCGCTTGGGCTACGTCGGATCGACCAAAGTTGATGGTGCGGCATTCAAAAAGTTCATCGGCGGAATCACATCGGCTGACTTCGAGTTGATGTACCGATGCTATGGAGCTTCGCTGGGCGACATCGGTTCGAGTGCCATGTTCGAGGATCTGTTCGCACAATTCGCCATGGGTGGCACCTCAGGGGTTCGCAACCCCCGGGTGGCATTAGAGGGTCTGCGCAAATCGACGAAGTCTGCCGAAGAAGCCGTCAAGCAAGAGCACAGAAAGATTTTAGACATCCATAAGGAAATCAAAAAAGCGCGGTCGAATCCCGATGTGGTTGACGCTTTGTTGACCGAACGCGCCCAAATTCAGCAGCGCATATCAGATCTCGTTACCGAACTCACCCTGTTAGAGAAACGTCAGAATCTTCTGACCCGGGTAATTGACGGACGCGACCACCGCACGAGCTTAGAAAGCGCACTAGCGGAACTCGCCGACCTACCGGTTGTCTCGCCCCAGTGGCTTACAGTGGTTAGCAATTCCTCAGAGATTAAAGATTTGGTGTCACGCATTGCCAGCGGTTCACGTTCGGTCGACAATAAACATACATCCTTCGTGGCAGCAGCGGCTGTCATCGGCATGGACATCACTCAACTTGAAGGGGTCACTTTCAGCGCGCCAGAGCGACTGCAGATAACTACGGCCGCAACCAAACTGTTGCAATCTCGCAACAATGTGGCCACTGCACTTTCCGAACTGAGCAAACTTGACGCAGGACGAACTGAAGCAGAAACTTCGGTGTTAAATCTTGCCAACACGATTGGTCTCAATGAAGATGCTCTCACTCGGCTTGAAGTTCTCGAAACGCAATTGCCCGATCTCGTGAACCGCGCTGTTCGGTGGCGAGAGGACAGCGACAAGGCAATCGATGCCGACGCGCAATTGGTGGGGGAGACCAAGCGTCGCGATGTTGCGAACGATGCGAACTCCCCGCAATCGCCTACTCGTGCCTTCGACCCAAAAGTGATGGCGCTGGCAGTCCTGGTGGTGGCCGGATTAAGCGTTGTTCACTGGGGTGCTGCCATTGTCGCAGGAATTGCCGCAGCTGGATTCTTTCTATTCGCTCGCTCGAGTTCGTCAACGTCGGTGGGGGTGCTGGGCACTGATGAACTGGCTTTCGCGAATCTCGCTGGGCGTGCTGCCGAACACCGCCACAATGCTGAGGAACACCGGCGTCTTCTTGACGACTCTTTCGGTGCGTTGGCCAAGCACGTCACCACCCCTGACCTAGCAGAGCATCAGGTGCGAAAATTCATCGAGTTGGCATCAAAGCTTCGGACATTGCGTGATCTCTCCAATCAAATCGCCTCAAAGAGTCAACAGGTCGCCGAACTTGAGCCAATCGCTGTTGAAGCCGAACGCGCTGTCGTCGACCAGTTTGCGCTGCGAGGAATTGACCCAGGTCTGGTGAACAGTGAATTCGATAAGTGGCTTGCGAATTACGAAACTGCGGTCGGGGCAGGTGTATCGCTCGCGACCGAGCGATCTGCACTTTTCGGTATTCAGGCGCGATTGCACGAATTTACGGCGCCGGTCGAATCCGAGATTGTCGGACTGACCCCCCAGGCCGTGGAGTCACGTGTGACTGAGATGAAGTCCGCCGTGAACAAACGCCAAGCTGCAGAGGACGCCGTTCGTGAGGCGCAAGTGAAGGTCCGCGCTGCCAACCTCGACACCCCCGAGGCCCTCGCACTACTCAAGGAATTACCCGAGATCGCCGATCTGCACCGGGAGCAGGAGATCGTCAGCTCCGAAGCCGGAGAAAAGCGAAAAGAACGCGACGAGTTGAATGAGCGTCTCGGGGAGATTCGCAGCGAGGTCGTACGTATGGAAGATACCGAGGTGCTGCCCGGTTTGATGCTCATGAAAGGCGGTCTGGAAGATGCTCACCATGAGGCGACGGTTCGCCATCTGACGCTTTCGCGGGCGCACCAGTTGTTAGGTGCGGCGATTGACGAACATGAGCGCGACAATCAGGATCCGGTAGTGGCCAAGGCGAGCGCTTTGATCGCCACGGTCGTGCCCGACTGGGGAACGGTTATCAAGACACGTGATGACGACAGTAAATTTGTGATCCAGCGTATGAGTGCCGATGGCCGCATCAGCGAACGCGCCATCTCCGATGGTGGAAGAGCCCTTTTGTATCTCGCAATCCGACTGGCCTTCGCCGAACAGTACGCCCAAGAAAAGCAAATCGCGTTGCCCATCATCTGTGATGATCCTCTCATCCACTTTGATGACAAGCGGCAAAAAGCCGCGGTGCAGCTGCTGAAGATGACCTCGGATCGGCACCAAGTGGTGCTGTTCACGTGCGAGTCGACCACACGTGATCTCGCAGAGTCGATGGGCGCAAAAGTCATCGAGATTTGATTCCTGGTCATAGAGGCTGTTCAAAAATGTCGCGGCGTGTTACCGGAGATGCAATCTAGATTCTTGGTGGCTACGGCTACACACGCGAATACCCAGTCGAGCGCTGACGTCGTGGATATATGATCTTTCGACTGTGACACGTATATATATGGTCAGGCACGGCCAAGCCGATGCTGCCTGGCACGAAAGCCCCGACCCAGGCTTAAGCGAACTTGGCAGCCAACAAGCAAACCAAGTCGCACAACAACTGAGCCACCTCAACAATCACAACATCATCAGCAGCCCACTGTTGCGTTGCCAACAAACCGCACAGCCATTTGCAGAAGCAAAGAACACGCCAATCAGCATTCACGCTGAAGTATCCGAAATTCCCACACCCAGCAACATTGCATTTGAAGAACGCGGTCCATGGTTGCAACAAGCTATGGCCGGCACCTGGCAACAACTAGGCCAACAATTTGTGGACTACAAAAACAACATCGGTAACTTCGTGAAAAACCTCAACCGCGACACCGTCATCTTCAGTCACTTCATTGCCATTAATGCCGTCATTGGCTATGCCACCAATAATGACAACCTCATGGTTGCCCAGCTCAACAATTGTTCCATCACCACGTTTCATATAGACGACAACAAAAACCTCACCATCGTGGACACTGGCAATGAAGCCACCACCACGGTGGGGTAGATTGTTCTTCCTGTGAGCCCCGAAACACTGAACAA